>Ga0307406_10000201_pt1 | contig 35555 bp, 37 predicted proteins | sample 322Cmetagenome_3_FD_203706 | JGI IMG/M metagenome (GOLD analysis project Ga0307406, IMG submission 203706) | Maize rhizosphere microbial communities from greenhouse at UC Davis, California, United States - 322HYB-C-2 | ecosystem: Host-associated > Plants > Roots > Rhizosphere > Soil | place...
AGATGTCCGCGTCGACCATCGCGAGGTCGAGCCCGCCAATCTCATCACCTCGCTCGAGCGACTCCGGCCATGGCGCGGAGAGGTGCTGGTCCATCACCGCGGCGCATTCGGACGAGCGTTCCACGTGCTTCCGCCAGTTCAGACCGGCTCGGCGGCGGAGTGGTTCACGGCGTGCTGCCGGTAGAGCTGCGCGTTGCGGAGGATGCCCTCTCGTTCCTCGTGGGTCAGCGCGCGCCGCACCTTCGCCGGCACGCCCGCGACGAGCGATCCGTCCGGAATGTCCATGCCCTCCAGCACCACCGCTCCCCCGGCGACGAGGCAGCCGGCGCCCACGCGCGCGCCGGACAGGACGACGCTCCCCATGCCGATGAGGGTGCCGTCACCGATCGTGCAGCCGTGGACGACGGCGTTGTGCCCGACCGAGACGTTCGCGCCGATGACGACGCCGTGGCCCGCATCCACGTGCACCGTCACGTTGTCCTGCAGATTGCTGCCGTCACCGAGGATGATCGCAGCGCTGTCGCCGCGCAGCACCGCGTTGTACCAGACGCTCGAGCCTTCGCCGAGCGAGACGTCGCCGACGATGCGGGCTCCGGCGGCGACGAAAGCGGTCGCAGCGATCCTCGGCGCCTGTCCGGACACAGAGAGGACGCGGGCATCTTCGGAGACGGTCATGCTGCGACCCTACACACGCGGCGAAACCCGCGACACCCGCGGAAACACGCGGTAAGCCGAGCCTTCTCTTGCTTGCGGAATGCCTGGCGCCGAGTAGCGTTTCCTTCAGAGCAGGCGAAACCCTGCGCTTACGGAGGCGAAGACAGACATGACCAAGACGAACACCATTCCCGCGACCATCGCCGGCACCGAGGCTGCCACCAGCACCGCTCAGCTCCTGAGCCCGGTGGTGCTCGGGCTGCAGGCCCTCGCCGTCAACGGCAAGCAGGCGCACTGGAACGTGCGCGGCAGCAACTTCATCGCCATCCACGAACTGCTGGACACGCTGGTCGCCAACGCGCAGGCGTCGGCCGACCTGGCTGCGGAGCGCATCGTCGCCCTGGGCCTGCCGATCGACGCCCGCGTGTCGACGGTCGCCGAGAAGACGTCGACCTCGGTTCCCGCCGGCTTCGCGCAGTGGCAGGACGAGATCAAGGCCGTCATCACCGACATCGACAGCGTGCTCGTCGACGTGCAGGCGGCCATCGATGGACTCGACGAGACGGACCTCACCAGCCAGGACGTGGCGATCGCGATCAAGGCCAGCCTCGACAAGGACCGCTGGTTCCTCTTCGCGCACATCGCGGAGTGATCTGAGCACAGGCGAAGGCCCCGGGGATTCGTTCTCCGGGGCCTTCGCCGTGTCCGGGTGCGGCTGTCAGTCCAGGTGGGTGAGCCGGCCGGCCAGCAGCGTGGCGGCGACGCGGGTGGCGCGCAGCTCCGGCTCCCCCGCCGTCAGCGGGTCACGGTCGATGACGGCGAGGTCGGCGACCATCCCGGGCTGAAGAGCGCTCCCGGTGACGGAACCGCCCTCGGTGGAGGCGGCCAGCGCCGTCGCGGCGTCCAGGCCCTGCTCGGGGCGCCAGGCGGGCCGTCCATCCCGGGTGCGGTGCACCGCGGCAGCGATCGCCGCCCACGGATCCAGCGGCGAGACCGGCGCGTCCGACCCGAAGAGCAGGTTCGCCCCGGCGTCGGCGAGGGCGCGCAGCGGATACGGCAGGGCCGTCTGATCGGCCCAGATCGAGTCCGTCATGTCACGATCGTCGATCGCGTGCTCGGGCTGCACGCTCGCACCGACGCCCAGGCGCGCGAACCGCGCGATGTCGGCATGGGCGACCAGTTGCGCGTGCTCGATCGTGCCGTGCGCGCCCGTGGCGGCGAACGCGTCGAGCGCGTGGGTGTTCGCGAGGTCGCCGATGGCGTGGACGGCGCACGCGAGCCCCGCCCCCGTGGCGCGGGTCATGAGCTCTCGGAGCTCCTGGGGCGGCACGGTGAGGACGCCGTGGTTGTGCGGGTCGCCGGGATACGAGTGCGAGCAGGCGGCAGTGCGCGTGCCGAGCGATCCGTCGGTGATCACCTTGAACGGCCCCATGCGCACCAGCCCCTCCGGATCGAGCGCGTCACCGGTCTCCAGACCCTCGGTGATCGCGCGCTCCAGCAGCGCCGGGTACACGCCGAACGAGACGCGTGTCGCGTCGAACCCCGCGGAGAGGCGACGAGCCCATGCCTCCGCGTTCCAGGCCATGTCGAGGTCGACCACGCCGACGACGCCGCGGGAGGCCGCCTCCCCGAGCGCGCGCGCGACGAGCGCGTCGCCGACGGCGGGGTCGGCCGCGTTCAGCCGCCGGGAGATCTCGAACGCGGGCTCCTCGCGCAGCACGCCGTCCGCGGAGGTGAACCCTTCCCGGCGCAGTGCGGCGGAGTTCAGCCAGACGCTGTGGACGTCCGCGTTGATGAGATAGGTCGGGACCTCGCCGGTGGCGGCGTCGAGGGCCTCCAGCGTCATGGCATCCGGCCAGAGCGCGTCGCGGAAGCCGGTTCCCACCTTGCGACCGTCGCCCAGCACGTCGGCAGATGCCATGAGGGCCGCGGCCTCGGCGGCACTGCGCGCCACGCCGAGGTCCTGGCGCTGCGCCACGAGCGCCCACTGGACGGTGTGGACGTGGTGGTCCCACAAGCCCGGGATGAGCCACATCCCGGCGGCGTCCAGCACGGCGCCCGCGCGCGGGAGCGCCCCCGCCGGCGAGATGTCGGCGATCACGCCGCCGCGCAGGTGCACGTCGACCGGGTCGTCGCCGAACGGGTCCAGTCGGTCGGCACCGGTGAGGCGGACCCCGGCGATGACCGCGGGCTCGTCACCGCGAGCGAGGCTCACCGCGCGCTCCGCGCAGCACGGAGGGCCTCGTGCGCGCGCCGCATCTCACCGGCGAGTCGCGGGTCGGCGTACGGGCTGGCGCCCGCCTCGAGCTCCTGGACGATGGTGTCGACGACCTCGTCGGGACGGTTCTGGCTGAGCTTGCGCTTGGCCACCACCCTGGTGGGGGTGAGGCGGAACCCGACCGTCCCGCGTTCGAGGCGCCGGACGTACTCGGGATCGTTGGGCGGTTCCCACAGCATCCGGGGGCCGGGCATCGACCTCTCGAAGTGGGCGACGAGTCGCTCGAGCACGACGAGGTTCTCCTCCGGCGTGAGGATCTCCGGTACGCCCGCGAGGTGGACGGAGACGAAGTTCCAGGTCGGCACCTCGGGCCCGGGCGGGTACCAGCCCGGCGAGATGTAGCCGTGCGGTCCCTGCACGATCACCAGGAGCTCACGCTCCCCCAGGCCGTGGATCAGATCGTCGGGCTTGCCCACGTGCCCCACGATCGTGAGGTCGTCGCGGTCCTCGTCGAGGAGCACCGCGTAGTGCGAGGCGACGAGCCCGTCGGCGGTGTCGCTGACCAGGGTGACCCAGGGATGATCGGCGATCAGGCGGCGGAGCTCGGCGACGTCGGTCATCGCGAAGCTGGGGTTCTGTCTCATGTCATCCTCACGGGGTCATCGCTGGCAGCACAGGGTCATCGCTGGCAGGAGGGGCACCAGTACAGCTTGCGCGCGCCCATCTCCTCGAGCACGATCGCCGTGCCGCACACCCGGCAGGGCAGCCCGGTGCGGTGGTAGACCCAGTGGCGATCGTCGCGGCTCGCCATGGCGCGCCGATAGGCGTCGGGATCGAGGTCGTCCATGGTCATCATCTGACCGGTCTCGACGCCGATCGCGAGCAGCCGCACCCAGTCGCGCCAGAGCTGCCGCACCGTCTCCTCGGGGACGTCGCGGCCTGGGGTGTGGGGGTCGAGGCTCGCACGGAACAGCAGTTCCGCCCGGTAGACGTTGCCGATCCCGCTCACGACGTTCTGATCCATGAGAAGAAGGCCGATGGGTGTCGGCTTGCGGCGGACGACGGCGACGAAGCGCTCCTCCCCCGCGGCGACGTCGTCGACGAGCGGATCCGGGCCCAGCTTGGCGATCGTGGCCTGCACCTCTTCGGGTGTCTGCAGCTCGCACGCGGTGGGCCCCCGGAGGTCGGCGCACGTCATCTCGGTCAGCAGGCGCAGCCGCACCTGGCCGACCACGGGCGGCGGCCAGGCCTCGGCCTCATCGGCGAGGCCCGTCGTCTGCTCGCTCATCCGGACGTGGACCCGTGCGCGCCGCGGCGCCCCGATGGAGCTGAGCGAGTTCTCTCCGGCAGCGTCGAAGACCGGTCCGAGGTCGGTTCCGCGCTGGTTGGTCTGCCCCATGCGGCCGTTGGCGGAGGCGATGGTCGGATCGACGAGGATCTCACCGGCGAAGTCCCACGCGCCGTACATCCCGAGGTGAACGCGGAGCCACAGGTCGTCGTCGAACTCCAGGAACATCTGCTTGCCGACCGCACGGACCCGGGTGGCGGTGCGGCCGTCGATGATCGAGGCGCCCTCCGCGAAGCGACCCTGCGGACTGGACGCGTCGACGCGCTGACCGACGATGTTCCGATCGAACTGGCGCGCGATGCGGTGGACCGAATGCCCCTCGGGCATCAGACCGCGCGGGGGTCGGGAGCGAGGCTCCCGTCGGTCTCGTACGCCGCGAGCTGAGCGATCCGGCGGGCATGACGCTCCTCGCCGGGGAAGGGCGTCGCGATGAAGCGATCGATGAACGAGACCGCCTCGTCGAAGGTGTGCTGACGGGCTCCGATGGCGATGACGTTGGCGTCGTTGTGCTCGCGCGCGAGCTCGGCCGTCGCGAGGTTCCACACCAGGGCCGCCCGCACGCCGCGCACCTTGTTGGCGGCGATCTGCTCGCCGTTGCCCGAACCACCGAACACCACGCCCAGGGTCTCGACGCCCGCCGCCTGGTCGCGCACGACCGCTTCGGCGGCGCGGATGCAGAACGCGGGATAGTCGTCGAGCGGATCGAACTCGATCGGCCCATGATCGACGACGTCGTGTCCCTGCGCGGCCAGATGGTGCTGCAGCTGCGTCGAGAACTCGAGCCCCGCGTGATCGGTGGCGATGTGGATGCGCATGGCTCCATCCTAGGAGCGCGGCGCGGGGCTGCGTTCCCGATATGATGATTCCATCATGTCACTATCTCAACGGCAGCGGCCGCTGTACGAGGTGAAGGCCAACCTCTTCAAGGGCCTCGCCCATCCCTTCCGCATCCGGCTCCTCGAGCTGCTCGCCGCCGCACCGGAAGTCACCGTGGCGTCTCTTCAGGAGGAGACCGGCCTCGAGCCGTCGCACCTTTCGCAGCACCTCGCCGTGCTGCGGCGCCACCGGCTGGTGCTCAGCGAGCGCCGCGCTCGGCACGTGTACTACCGACTGGCCGACCCCGCGGTCGCACGGCTGCTCGCGACCGCACGGGAGCTGCTGATCGGCGTCCTGGCCGATGAGCGGACGCTCCTCGACGACGCCCGCACGCTCCCGGCCATCGGCGACGGGCCGCTCGGATGACGGAGTCGGTCCCGATGCCGACGCCCCGGCGGCGAGGGTCGTGGGGAGGGATGAGCGCGCACCTGCGCACGCTGCTGCCCTCGCGTCGGGACTACACGGGCCTCCGGCGCACGTGGCGCAGCGACCTCCTCGCAGGCCTCACCGTCGGCATCGTCGCGCTGCCGCTGGCGCTCGGGTTCGGGGCGAGCTCGGGACTGAGCGCCGAGGCGGGCCTGGTCACCGCGATCGTCGCGGGGATCGTGGCGGCGGTGTTCGGCGGTTCTCCGGTGCAGGTGTCAGGCCCGACGGGCGCCATGGTGGTCGTCCTCGTCCCGATCGTCGCGGCGCACGGACCATCCGCTGTGGTCGTCGTCACCCTCATAGCCGGCCTGCTGGTGGCGGCGGCCGGCGTCCTGCGCCTCGGGCGAGCGGTCTCCTACATCCCGTGGCCCGTGATCGAGGGCTTCACCCTCGGAATCGCGGTCATCATCTTCTTCCAGCAGGTGCCGAGCCTCATGTCGGCGACCCCGACGCCTGCCGAGGCGCACAGCGCGAACGCGATCGTCGCCGCGTTCCAGGCGGTCGGCGGCGCAGACACCGGCTACCTCCCCTGGGCGGTGGCCGTCGCGCTGCTCGTCGCCACGATCATGTGGGTCGCGCCCCGGATCCACTCCGCCGTGCCGGGATCGCTCATCGGCATCGTGCTCGTCACGCTGCTCGTCTTCGTGGCGCCGACGCCGCTCGCCGTGATCGGGACGCTGCCCGGGACCCTCCCCGCGCCGTCCGTCCCGATCGTCGATCCCGTCGTCCTCCCACAGCTGCTCGTGCCGGCGGTGACCGTCGCGGCCCTCGCCGCCATCGAGTCGCTGCTGTCGGCCCGCGTCGCCGCGTCGATGGCCGATACCGGGACCTACGATCCCGATCGGGAGCTCGTGGGGCAGGGTCTCGCCTCGCTCGGCGCGGCGATGTTCGGCGGGATGCCGGCCACCGGCGCGATCGCCCGGACGGCGGTGAACGTGAGGTCGGGCGCGCGCAGCCGGGTCGCCGCGGTCTTCCACGCCGTCGTGCTGCTGGCCATCGTGCTGCTCGCGTCGGGTCCCGTGGGCCACATTCCGCTCGCCGCGCTGGCGGGTGTGCTGATGGTCACCGCGGTGCGCATGGTGCATGCCGGCACGGTGCGCGCGATCCTGTCGTCCACGCGGTCGGACGCCGTCGCCTTCGTCGTCACGGCGACCATCACGGTCGCTTTCGACCTCATCGTCGCCGTCGTCATCGGAGTGGTGCTGGCGGGTATCGTCGCGCTTCGCAGCATGTCGCGCGCCTCCGGGGTGCACCGGGAGGACCTCGCCGGCGACGCCCTGCCCGGCGACGAGCGGATCGCGGTCATGAGGTTCGACGGTCCGCTGCTGTTCGCCGCCGCCGACCGCGTGTTCGAGCAGATGAGTGCGGTGCGCGATGTCTCGGTCGTCATCCTGCGGATGAGTCAGCTGGAGGTCGTCGATGCGACCGGCGCACGCATCCTCGGCGAGATCGTGCAGCTGCTGGAGCGCCGGGGGGTGACCGTGCTGATCAAGGGCGTGCAGCCGCGTCACGAGGATCTCTTCCGCACCGTCGGCGTCCTGGCCTCGCTCCGTCACCACCGCCACCTGTTCACCTCCCTGGACGACGCGATCGCCCACGCCCGCAGTCATGTGCGGCGGGAGGCGGCGTCCGCGTAGGCTTATCAGGTTGCCGCCGGCGCCAGCAGCGCCGGCCCGTGGCATCCACCCTCACCCTTGGGAGACACACACGTGCCTGGAGAGAACCTCACTCGCAGCGAGGCGCAGGAGCGCCGCACCCTCGTCGACACCGCGTCGTACGAGGTCGCCCTCGACCTGACGACCGGACCGGAGGTGTTCCGCTCGCGCGCGGTGATCCGCTTCGCCGCCACCGAAGGTGCGTCGACCTTCGTCGATCTGATCGCGCGCACGGTGCACGAGATCACCCTCAACGGCCGGGCGATCGACCCGGCGGCCTTCGCGGACTCCCGCATCGCACTCGACGGTCTCGCCGCCGAGAACGAGCTGATCGTCGACGCCGACTGCCTGTACACGAACACCGGCGAGGGCCTTCACCGCTTCGTCGATCCGGTCGACGGCGAGGTGTACCTGTACTCGCAGTTCGAGGTGCCCGACTCGCGCCGCGTGTTCGCGGTGTTCGAGCAGCCCGACCTCAAGGCGACGTTCCAGTTCACCGTCACCGCACCGTCCGCGTGGAAGGTCGTCTCCAACTCCCCCACCCCCGAGCCGGTCCCGGCGGGCGAGGGCGCATCGACGTGGACCTTCGAGCCGACGCCGCGCATCTCGTCGTACATCACCGCGCTCGTCGCGGGCCCGTACGAGTCCACCTTCTCCGAGCTCACCAGCGCGTCGGGCCGCGTCATCCCGCTCGGGGTCTACGGCCGCAAGAGCCTGTGGCAGCACCTCGATGCCGACTACATCTTCGACAAGACGCGGCAGGGCTTCGCGTACTTCGAGGAGAAGTTCCAGGTCCCCTATCCGTTCGCGAAGTACGACCAGCTGTTCGTCCCCGAGTTCAACGCGGGCGCCATGGAGAACGCGGGTGCGGTGACCTTCACCGAGACCTACGTCTTCCGCAGCAAGGTGACCGACGCGGTCAAGGAGCGCCGTGTGGTCACGATCCTCCACGAGCTCGCCCACATGTGGTTCGGCGATCTGGTGACCATGAAGTGGTGGAACGACCTGTGGCTGAACGAGTCGTTCGCCGAGTGGGCGTCGACGATCGCGACCGCCGAGGCCACGGAGTGGACCGAGGCGTGGACGACCTTCAACGCGATGGAGAAGACCTGGGCCTACCGGCAGGACCAGCTCCCCTCGACGCACCCTGTCGTCGCCGAGATCAATGACCTCGAAGACGTGCAGGTGAACTTCGACGGCATCACCTACGCCAAGGGCGGGTCGGTGCTGAAGCAGCTCGCCGCCTGGGTGGGCATCGAGGAGTTCTTCGCGGGCGTGGCGGCGTACTTCCAGAAGCACGCGTGGGGCAACACCGAGCTGTCGGACCTGCTCACCGAGCTCGAGGCCACGAGCGGCCGGGAGCTGACCACCTGGTCGCGCAAGTGGCTCGAGACCGCCGGCGTCAACACGCTCTCGCCGGAGATCAAGGTCGACGCCACCGGCACGATCACGCGGTTCGCCATCGTCCAGACGGCGCCCGCCGACTACCCGACCATCCGCCCGCACCGTCTCGGCGTCGGCTTCTACACGGTGGACGGCGACCTCGTGCGCACCCACCACGTCGAGATCGACGTGGACGGCGACCTCACCGAGGTCCCCGAACTCACGGGCATCCGTCGCCCCGACCTGGTGCTCCTCAACGACGGCGACCTGGCCTACACCAAGATCCGCCTCGACGACACCTCCCTGCAGACGGCGATCGCCCACCTCGGCAAGATCAGCGACCCCTTGGCGCGCTCGCTCGTGTGGGGTGCCGCGTGGGATCAGACCCGGGATGCCGAGGCCTCGGCGTCGGACTACGTCGACCTGGTCCTCCGCAACATCGGCGCCGAGACCGAGTCGACCACCGTCCGCACGACGCTCGCCCAGCTCCAGCTCGCCGCGAACGCGTACGTGGCACCCGAGAAGCGGGAAGCCACGCGCGCGAAGGTCGCCGACGCGCTGTGGCAGCTCGCCCAGGATGCCGAGGCGGGCAGCGACAGCCAGCTGCAGTTCGTAACCGCGTTCGCCTCTGCCGCAGCGACTCCGGCGCACACGGAGACGGTGCGTGCCCTGCGCGACGGCGAGACGGTGCTTCAGGACCTCACCATCGATGCGGATCTGTCCTGGGCGCTGCTGGTCTCGCTCGCGGCGGCGGGCGCGGTGGACGCGTCCGACATCGACGCGGCCCTCGCGGCGGACAACACGGCGAAGGGCGGCGAGTTCGCCGCGCAGGCGCGCGCTGCACTGCCGACGGTGGAGGCGAAGCGCATCGCGTGGTCGTCGCTTGTCGATTCGCCCGACCTTCCCAACACCGTGGTCCGCTCGGCGGCCCTCGGGTTCGTGCACCCCGCGGGGGTCGAGGCGCTCGCGGCGTTCGTCGACTCCTACTTCGAGATGCTGATCCCGATCTGGGAGTCGCGCACCTACCAGATCGCGAACTACCTCATCACCGGCCTCTACCCCGCACCGCTCGCGAACACCGCCCTGCGCGACGCGACCCGGCGCTGGCTGGAGACGAACCGTGACGCGGCCCCGGCCCTGCGACGCCTCGTCAACGAGAACCTCGCCGGCGTCGAGCGCGCGCTGGCCGTACAGGACCGCGACGCGCAGTAGTCCCCGCGCGACCGACGAGGGCATCCACCTGCGGGGGGATGCCCTCGTCGTCCTTCCGGTACTTCCGGCGGATGCGCGCGCAGCGCCGCGAGACATAGCGTCGAACCATGATCGTCGCAGAAGGCCTCACCAAGAGATTCGGGGACACCACCGCGGTGTCCGACGTCTCGTTCACCGTCCAGCCGGGAAAGGTCACCGGGTTCCTCGGTCCCAACGGCGCCGGCAAGTCCACCACGATGCGCATGATCGTGGGGCTCGACCGTCCGAGCGCGGGCCGGGTCACCGTCAATGGCGCCCCCTACCGCTCCTCCCGCGCGCCGCTCACCGAGGTGGGGGTGCTGCTGGATGCCAAGGCGGTGCACACCGGTCGGAGCGCCCGCTCCCATCTGCGCGCCATCGCGGCGACCCACGGCCTCCCGAAGTCGCGTGTCGACGAGGTCATCGACCTCACCGGCATCAGCTCGGTGGCGGGGCGTCGCGCGGGGAAGTTCTCGCTGGGCATGGGACAGCGCCTCGGCATCGCCGCCGCCCTCCTGGGCGACCCGCAGACCCTGATCCTCGACGAACCCGTCAACGGGCTCGATCCCGAGGGTGTCCGCTGGGTGCGTCAGTTCGTCCGCTACCAGGCCGCGCAGGGACGCACCGTGCTGCTGTCCAGCCACCTGATGAGCGAGATGGCGCTCACCGCCGACCACGTCATCGTCCTCGGTCGGGGCCGGGTGCTCGCCGACGCCCCGCTGGACCAGCTGGTCGCCGCGTGGACCGCGACCACCGTCCTCGTCCGCACGCCCCGTCCGTCGGCGCTCGTCGCAGCGCTCTCGACCGCAGGGGTCACCGTCACGACCGCGGAGACCGGTGTGCTCCACGTCGAAGGTGTCACCGCCGCGGTCATCGGCGACACCGCCGCCGCTGCCGGCATCCCGATCCACGAACTCACCCCGACCGCCGGCTCGCTGGAGGACGCGTATCTCGCGCTCACCGGCGAGGCCGTCGAGTACCGCACCGCAGACCTCGCCGACCCGCATCAGGAGCAGTCATGACCGCCACCGCCGCCACCACCACCGAAACCCGTTCCCCCGACGTCGCTCCGGCGTCCGTCGGAACCGGTGCCCACCTCACCTTCGGCCGCGTCGTGCGCAGCGAGGCGATCAAGCTCGTCTCGCTGCGGTCGACCTGGTGGTCGATCGGCGTCGCGGCGGCGTTGTCGGTCGGCATCTCGCTGCTGATGGCCGCGGCGTCCGCCGACTTCGGACCGGGCTTCCCGCCGGTCATGGCGATCGTCGCCCCGATGCAGTTCACCATGCTCGTCGCGGGCATCCTGGGGGCGATCGCCGTGACCGGCGAGTACTCGACCGGCATGATCCGTTCCTCTCTCACGGCGGTACCTCAGCGCGGCGCGGTGCTGGCCGCCAAGGCGCTCGTCATGGGACTGTTCCTCGCGGGCTCTTCCGCCGCCATCTTCGGCCTGGCCGTGGTGGCCACGTCGGGCCTCCTGTCTCCCCAGATCGACTGGAGCGATGCGGCCTCGTCCACGGTGCCGATCGCGTACGGCGTGCTGTCGATGACGGCGTTCGCACTGCTGGGAGTGAGCTTCGGCTTCATCATCCGCAACGGCGCCGGCGCCATCGCGGCGACCGTCGGGCTGCTGTTCGTGGCCCCGATCGTCGTGAGCCTGTTCACCATGTTCGGGCCAGCGTGGGAGTGGGTGACCGATCTCGGCCAGTACCTCCCGGTGACCGCGTCCCAGACGCTGACGAGCGTGGGTTCGGAAGACACGGGCCCGGCGCTGATCGCGCTGCTCGCCTGGGTCGGTGCTGGGCTGCTTGGGGCCTGGGCGGTCCTGCGCACGCGTGACGCGTAGAGTCGAGGCCGTGTCGACGCGCAGCCGCAGTGCGCCTCCGCTGGAGGATGACCTGCGGCTGCCGCGTCCGCCGGGGGTGGTCCGCCGCTTCTGGTCTCGTCACCCGGTGCTCGCCGATCTCCTGCTCGCGCTGCTCTCCCTCCTGCTGACCCTGACGCCGGCCTCCACCTTCCGCGGCGCCGGCGGCGCACCGCATCCCGCCGGCATCCCGCTCGTGGTGTTCACCGTCGTCGCGTGCGGACTGCTGGTCCGGCGACGACAGTGGCCGCTCACCGTCTTCGTCGTCTCGTTCGTCCTCGCTGCGGCCTTCCTGTTCGCACCGACGCCGATCGGATCGGTGCTGCTGCTGTTCACGAGCTACTCGCTCGCCGTGTACCGCTCCTCCCGCGCCGCCTGGAGGGGATTCGGCATCGGCATCGGAGCCCTGTCGCTCCTGGCCGCCAGCCTCACCCTGTTCGGGGTGATCGAACTCTCCATCGCTCTCAACAGCATCGTCAGCGAGCTCATGCTCTCACTCGTCGGCACCCTGATCGGCGTCAACGTCGGAGGACGCAAGCGCTACCTCGAAGCCCTCATCGACCGTTCGCGGCAGCTGCTGCGCGAGCGGGACCAGCAGGGACGGATCGCGGCGTCGGCCGAACGTGCGCGTATCGCCCGGGAGATGCACGACATCGTCTCGCACTCCCTCACCGTCATCGTCGCCCTCACCGAAGGCGCGGCGGCGACGGCTGACGTCGAGCGCGCACGCGCCGCCAACGCTCAGGCCGCGCAGACCGCGCGCAGCGCTCTTCGCGAGATGCGGTCGATGCTCGGCGTGCTGCGCGACGAGTCCGACGCGCCGGCGCCCCTCCTGCCCGCCGATGAAGACCTCGTCGCCGGAGCCGTCGATTCCGCGCGTGCGGCGGGGTTCCCGGTGACGCTGCGCACCGCGACCACGCCGGCGACGACCAGGCCGCTGCCGCGGAACGTGCGGTTCGCCGTCGGGCGCGTCGTCCAGGAGGGCCTCACGAATGCGATGAGGCACGCGCCGGCGGCGACCTCGATCGACGTGATCGTGACGGTCGACGAGCGACACGTGCGGGCCGAGGTGCGCAACGACGGCGTGACGGATCAGCCCACCGCCGGCGGCTACGGCCTGCGTGGCCTGCGCGAGCGGATCGCGCTGGTGGGCGGGACGCTCTCCTCGGGCCGCGTCGGCACGGGCGCCTGGCAGCTGCGCGCAGAGATCCCTCTCGCCGACGAGGAGCCGGGAGACACCGTCCTCCCCGCCGCGGTCACCGAGACCCTGTCGGCGCGGCAGGATTCGCAGGCGGTACCGCCCCCGGACCGTGCCGCCCCGCCCGCATCCCCATCCTCGGAGAGGTCATGACCGACACTGTGCGCATCCTGCTCGTCGACGACCAGGAGCTCATCCGCGTGGGCTTCCGCCTCGTGCTCGAAGCGGAACCCGATCTGATCGTGGTCGGTGAGGCCGGTGACGGCGACCAGGCGGTGCGCGAAGCGGTGCGGCTGCGACCCGATGTGGTGCTCATGGATGTCCGCATGCCGCGCACCGATGGGATCGAGGCGACGGCCCGACTGCGTGACGCCGTGCCCGACACGCGCGTGATCGTCCTCACCACGTTCGATCTCGACGAGTACGCGTTCGGCGCCCTGGATGCGGGTGCCAGTGGATTCCTCCTCAAGGATGCGCAGCGCGCGGAGCTCATCGGCGCGGTGCGCGCCGTCCACCGAGGCGACGCCGTGCTCTCACCGCGGGTGACCAGGCGGGTCATCGAGCGGCTCGGGCACATCGACGCGACGCCCGCGGGGGTCGATCCCGCCGCCTCGCTGACCGAGCGCGAGCGCGACGTCTTCGTCGCGATGGGGCAAGGACTCACCAACGCCGAGATCGCCGCCCGGCTGTACCTCGGCGAATCGACGGTCAAGACCCACGTCGGCCGCATCCTCGCCAAGCTCGAGGCCCGGGATCGCATCCAGGCGGTGATCCTCGCTCACCGGTGGGGCCATGTCGGCGGTCAGGGCGACGCAGGCTGATCCACATCTTTCCGGGCGGTCCGCTGGCTAGGATCGGAGCGATGAGACTGGACGCCGCAGACACGAGCATCTGGACCGACCTCGGCGGGATCGCCACGCAGGTCGGCCTCCGCGCCGCCGGCATCGCCGCGATCATCGTCGGCGCGGTTCTCCTGTCGTGGTTGCTGCGGATCGTGATCCGACGGGTCGTGCGACGCATCGTGGCGGGGGCGAAGTCGAAGGCCAACGTCGACGACACCCGGGCGATCGAGGCGTCGCCGCTCGCGCAGGTGCGGCTCGTGCAGCGCACGCGCACGCTGGGGACGATCCTCCAGAACATCGTCAACGTCACGATCGTCATCATCGCCCTGCTCCTGTGCGTCCAGGTCATCAATCCGGACGTCCTCGGCTCGTTCGCATTACTGTCCGCGGCGATCGGCGCGGGGCTCGGCTTCGGGGCGCAGAACATCGTGAAGGACGTGCTCAACGGCATCTTCATCGTCGCCGAAGACCAGATCGGGATCGGCGACGTCGTCGACCTCGGGCTCGCCACCGGGATCGTCGAGTACGTGAGCGTCCGCATCACGCACGTGCGCGACGTGAACGGCACGCTCTGGTACGTGCGCAACGGCGAGGTCACACGCATCGGGAACATGTCGCAGGGGTGGTCGCGGGTCATCATCGACCTCGCGGTGCCCGTCGACGCGGTGATCGAAGACGTCGAGAAGGCGATGCTCGACTCGGCGAAGAGTCTCGCGAAGGACCCGAAGTGGCGGACCCGCATCATCGAGCAGCCGGAGCTGTGGGGCCTGGAATCGGTCTCGGGCGACGCCCTCGTCATCCGCCTCGTCATGAAGACGCGGGCCAACGCGAAGGATGACGTGGCGCGGGAGCTGCGGATGCGCCTCAAGCGTGCGATCGACGCGATGGGGATCACGCTGCCCCAGCTGAACTCGATCACGCTGAGCGGCCTCGAGGGCGCGCAGCGGGTGCGCGGGGCGAACCCTCCGAAGACCAAGCCGACTCCGGTCGCCACCGCTGCATCGACTCCCCCGGCAGCCAAACCCGTCTGGCGACCCAAGCGCAAGGGCGCCGCGTCGGGTCCGGAGGGCTCCACGGCCTCGGACGACATCGCCTCGCCGGCCGACGAGAGCAGCGCACCATGAGCGAGGACGCACGCCTGAGCTTCTACGAGGAGGTCGGCGGCCACGAGACGTTCGTGCGGCTGGTCGACGCCTTCTACCGCGGCGTCGCGGACGACGAGGTCCTGCGCCCGATGTACCCGGAGGAGGACCTCGGGCCCGCCGCCGAACGCCTGACGCTGTTCCTGGAGCAGTACTGGGGCGGACCGTCCACGTACAGCGAGCGTCGCGGGCACCCTCGGCTGCGCATGCGTCATCTGCCCTTCCACGTGAACCCCGACGCCCGCGATCGGTGGCTGGCGCACATGCGCAGCGCCGTGGACGAGCTCGCCCTGCCGCCGCTGCACGAGGAGACGCTCTGGGATTACCTGCAGCGGGCCGCCTTCGCCATGGTGAACACTTTCGAGCCGACCGGAATCGGTCCTGCGCAGGGACCGCGGAGCACCGGGGCGCTCCCCCTCCACCCCGACACGACGAAGGAGTCGTCATGACCGCACGCGCCGCCGATGGCGTCGAGACCCGGCACACCGCCGATGTCCTGGTGATCGGCTGGGGGCTGGCGGGCCTCGTCGCCGCGGGCGAGGCCGTGGCCGCGGGCAAGCGCGTCGTGATCATCGACCAGGAACCGCGCACGAATCTGGGGGGCCAGGCGTTCTGGTCCTTCGGCGGACTGTTCTTCGTGGACTCGCCGGAGCAGCGGCGGATGGGCATCACCGATTCCCTGGAGCTCGCCCGGCAGGACTGGTTCGGCACCGCCGGCTTCGACCGCCCCGAGGATCTGTGGCCACGGCGATGGGCCGAGGCCTACCTGGAGTTCGCGCACGGCGAGAAGCGCGCATGGCTGCGGGAGAAGGGCGTCGGGTTCTTCCCCGTCGTCGGGTGGGCCGAACGCGGCGGCTACACGGCCACCGGGCCGGGCAACTCCGTCCCCCGGTTCCACATCACCTGGGGCACGGGGCCGGGCCTCGTCGCACCCTTCCAGGCCGCCGTCGAACAGGCCGAGGCTGCGGGCCGGCTGACCGTCCTACCCCGGCACAGGGTCACGGCGCTCACGGTCGACGGCGGTACCGTGATCGGCGCCCGCGGCGACGTCCTCGCGCCGTCGGGCGCACGACGCGGCGAGGCGACGTCTCGTGAGGTCGTCGGGGGTTTCGAGATCACCGCCGCCGCCACCGTCGTCAGTTCGGGCGGCATCGGCGGCAACCACGACCTCGTCCGCGCGCAGTGGCCCGAGCGCCTCGGCACCCCTCCTGCCACGATGCTCTCCGGCGTGCCGGCCTACGTCGACGGGTCGATGCAGCCGGTCTCCGCCGCCGCCGGCGCCCGCCTGATCAACGGCGACCGCATGTGGCACTACGTCGAAGGCATCCAGAACTGGGACCCCATCTGGCCCTCGCACGGTATCCGGATCCTTCCCGGCCCGTCCTCGATCTGGCTCGATGCGACCGGAGCGCGACTTCCCGTCCCGCTGTTCCCGGGGTTCGACACCCTCGGCACGCTCGCCCATCTGCGGGCGACCGGCCACGACCACTCGTGGTTCGTGCTGTCGCAGGCGATCGTCGAGAAGGAGTTCACGCTGTCGGGCAGCGAGCAGAACCCCGACCTGGCCGGGAAGGACGTGCCCCTCCTGCTGAAGTCGAGACTCGGCAAGGGCGCGGCGGCGCCGGTGCAGTCCTTCCTCGACCACGGCGCGGACTTCGTGGTCCGGCGCACGCTCGACGAGCTGATCGCCGGGATGCGCGCGCTCCCGGGCGGAGACGTGCTGGACGCCGACCGCGTGCGCGCGGAAGTGGTCGCGCGGGATCGAGAGATCGACAACGACTTCACGAAGGACGCCCAGATCGCGATGCTGCGCTCGGCACGCGCGTACCGCGGCGACCGTCTCGTCCGGACGGCCAAGCCGCACCGGATCCTCGACCCCGCGTCCGGTCCGCTGATCGCCGTCAAGCTGCACGTCCTCACGCGCAAGTCGCTGGGCGGCATCGAGACCGATCTGTCCGGACGGGCGCTCGGAGAGGACGGCGAGCCGATCCCGGGCCTGTTCGCAGCCGGCGAGGCGTCCGGTTTCGGCGGCGGCGGCGTCCACGGCTACCGTGCGCTGGAGGGCACCTTCGTCGGCGGCTGTCTCTTCTCAGGTCGAGTGGCGGGACGCGCCGCGGCCGCCGCGGGCTGAGGGGCGTCAGACCTCCGGGAGCGTCACACGGCGCCGGTCGCCCGGACAGCCGTGAGCCCTGAGCGGACGGTGCTCCGCGTGAGCACATGACCTCGGGTGAGGCTGACCCGGGCCCACGGGCCGCTGCGGCGCACCGTCGCGGTCTCCTCGCCCGCGATGAATCCCAGCGCGAAGGCCGCGAAGGCGACGCCCTGCGGAAGACCGCCGAGCTCGTCGTCGTCCGCTCCCCAGACCGCCGCCCGCACCGCGCGCACGACATCCTCGCCGGCATCGGTGGGCACCGTCCGCGCGACGGCGGCGATGCCGGCCTGGGCGCGCACCGCGAGAGTGGCGGCGCCGACCTCGCCCGCCGCCGTCCATCCGGTCCGTGGGGGTGACACGCCCGCCCATGCCGCGGTCCGGCCGGTCTCGGGCAACAGGACCGCCGCGCCGGAGCTGGGGTCCGGCCCGAGAGCGGACGCGTCGACGACCAGGTCGCAGACGAGTTCGGGGTCCACGGCGAGGAAGCGCATGCCCAGCACGGTGGGCGTCTCGTCCAGGAGCGAAGCGGCCGCCAGGGGCGCGGACGTCAGCGCGAGCACCCCGGCTTCCGCCCGGAGGCGGACCAGCCCGTCGCCCAGGAGAGCTGCGCGCCGGGCGAAGGTCATCGCATCGGCGGCGGCGAGGGGATCGGCGAACAGGAGGCGGGAGGGCACCCGCCCTAAACTACCAACGGGCGTCTGCATCCGCGGCGCCGGGAGGAGGACCTGTGCCGCACGAGACCGATCCGGTGGACGCGATGCTCGCCGTGCTCGATCTGTCCTCCGGCGACGCGCGGACGACCGAGGACATCTTCACGGGCATCTCCCACCCGATGCCGAGCGGCCGCATCTTCGGAGGCCAGGTGCTCGCGCAGGCGATTCTCGCCGCCGATCGCACCACCGGCGACGACCGCGTGCCGCACTCGATGCACGGCTACTTCCTGCGACCCGGGGATGCCGATCAGGGCCTCACCTTCTCCGTCGACCGCATCCACGACGGTCGTTCCTTCTCGACACGTCGCACTCAGGCCTTTCAGTCCGGCGTACCGATCTTCTCCATGATCGCGTCCTTCGAGCGCGAGGACCCGGGTCTGGATCATCAAGCGCCGCTGCCCGAGGGCATCCCCTCCCCGGACGAGCTCGCGTCGCAGCGGAACGCGACGGTCCGTCATCCGCTCTCACAGCGCCTGCTGGATCAGAGTCCGATCGAGGTGCTCCATGTGTCTGGAGATCTCTACGGCGACGCACCCGCGTCCCGTGAGCCGCGGCAGGCGGTGTGGATGCGCACGCGGCGTCCGATCGGCGACGACCCGGCCCTCCATCGCGCCGTCCTCGCGTATCTGAGCGACCTCACGATCCAGGAACCGGTGCTGCGGGCGCACGGCGTGACGTGGCTGCGTCCCGGTCTCAAAGTCGCGAGTCTCGACCACGCCATGTGGTGGCACCGCCCTGCCCGCGTGGATGAATGGCTGCTCTACCTGCAGGAGTCCCCGAGCGCCCGGGGCGGACGCGGGCTCTCGACGGGGCGGCTCTACGACCGCGACGGCCGTCTGGTGGCCTCGGTGGCCCAGGAGATCATGATCCGCGTTCCCGCGGAGTCCTGAGCCGCGGGTCCTCAGCGACGGTGGCCGTAGACGATCGGCTCACCGAGGTACGGACTCCACGCGTCGCGCATGCGGTCGGTGAGCCGCATCGGCCGGCCAGACTGCGCGTCCACCATCACGACGACCGAGGTGGCCCGAGCGTAGAGTCGCTGCGGGTCGTCGCCGCGCGGGCTGAAGACCTCGTAGCAGACTTCGATGCTCGAGCCGCCGATCTTGCCGAACCACATCTGGATGTCCAGCGGCTCACGCCGATAGGGCACCGGCGCGAGGTACTCGATCTCCTGACGCGCGATGAGGGTGAGCACCCCCGAGGCGATCCCGCTCTCGATGACGGCGGTGTCCGGCGCCGTGTCGCCGGCTTCCGGGGTCCAGAACACGCGGACGCGCGCTTCTTCGAGGAGCTTCAGCATCGACGTGTTGTTCACGTGGTTGAACGCGTCGAGGTCGCCCCACCGCAGGTGGATGGGGACGTGGAGCCGGGTCTCAGTCACGCGTGAGCTTGCGGTGGGTCGAGCGGTGCGGCGCGGCGGCGTCGGCGCCCAGTCGCTCCACCTTGTTGGCCTCGTAGGCCTCGAAGTTGCCCTCGAACCAGTACCACTGATCGGGCTTCTCGTCGGTCCCCTCGTAGGCGAGGATGTGGGTCGCGATCCGGTCGAGGAACCACCGGTCGTGCGTGATGACCACCGCGCAGCCGGGGAACTCCAGCAGCGCGTTCTCGAGGGAGCCGAGGGTCTCGACGTCGAGGTCGTTCGTGGGCTCGTCGAGCAGCAGCAGGTTGCCGCCCTCCTTGAGCGTGAGCGCCAGGTTCAGTCGGTTCCGCTCGCCGCCGGACAGGACGCCCGCCTTCTTCTGCTGGTCCGGGCCCTTGAATCCGAACTTCGAGACGTATGCCCGCGAGGGAATCTCCGTCTTGCCGACCGTGATGATGTCGAGTCCGTCAGACACGACCTCCCACAGCGTCTTGTTGGGGTCGATGTTGGCGCGGCTCTGATCGACGTAGCTGATCTTGACCGTCTCGCCGATCTTGAGGTCTCCCCCGTCGAGCGGCTCGAGACCCACGATCGTCTTGAACAGGGTGGTCTTTCCCACACCGTTGGGACCGATCACCCCGACGATGCCGTTCGGCGGAAGGCTGAAGCTCAGGCCGTCGATGAGGCTGCGGTCGCCGAACGACTTGGAGAGCTTCTTCGCCTCGATCACCACACTGCCGAGGCGGGGACCTGCGGGGATCTGGATCTCCTCGAAGTCGAGCTTCCGCGTGCGCTCGGCCTCCGCAGCCATCTCCTCGTAGCGCGCGAGGCGCGCCTTCGACTTGGTCTGACGGCCCTTGGCGCTCGATCGCACCCACTCCAGCTCGTCCTTGAGCCGCTTGGCGAGCTTCGCGTCCTTCTTCCCCTGGATGTCGAGGCGCTCGGCCTTCTTCTCCAGGTACGTCGAGTAGTTGCCCTCGTAGCCGATGAGGCGGCCGCGGTCGACCTCGGCGATCCACTCCGCGACGTTGTCGAGGAAGTACCTGTCGTGGGTGATCGCGATCACCGCGCCCTTGTAGGACGTGAGGTGCTGCTCCAGCCACAGCACGCTCTCGGCGTCGAGGTGGTTGGTCGGCTCGTCGAGCAGCAGCAGGTCGGGCTTCTGCAGGAGCAGCTTGGCGAGGGCGACGCGACGCTTCTCACCGCCCGAGAGGGGGCCGATCGCGGCGTCGCCGGGCGGCGTGCGCAGCGCGTCCATCGCCTGCTCCAGCTGGGAGTCGAGGTCCCACGCATCGGCGGCGTCGATCTCCTCCTGCAGGCTGCCCATCTCGGCGAGGAGGGTGTCGAAGTCGGCATCGGGGTCGCTCATGAGACCGGAGATCTCGTTGAACCGGTCGACCTTCGCCTTGATGGCGATGCCGTCCTGGATGTTCTCGAGGACGGTCTTGGATTCGTCGAGCTCCGGCTCCTGCATGAGGATGCCGACCGTGAAGCCCGGTGAGAGCTTCGCCTCTCCGTTGGAGGGCTGATCCAGTCCCGCCATGATCTTCAGGATCGTGGACTTTCCCGCGCCGTTGGGACCGACCATGCCGATCTTCGCACCGGGGAGGAAAGCCATCGTGACGTCGTCGAGAATGAGCTTCTCGCCGACAGCCTTGCGGGCACGGACCATGGAGTAGATGTACTCAGCCATAACGGACCAAGTCTACGGTGCCCGTCACCAGTCGATGGGCCGCGTCTCCCCCACGAGGCAACGTCCCGTCGGCAGATGCGGCAGCACGACAGCGGTCGGCGTCTTCGTCGACGGGCCCACCTGCCCCACCAGGCACGCGTCGGCCCACCGCACCGAGAACTGGATGCTGTCGGCGGGGATCCCTACCGACGAGCGGTCCTTGGTCACTTCCATCGACGCCTTGTCGAACCCGGCGCGGACGAGCGCATCGATGTAGGCGCGGCCCTTCACCCGGTCGTCGGTGTCCCACACCGACTCCATGACCTGCGTGAACAGCCACAGGTTGTCCTCGGCGCCGCCGTCGGGATCGAGCGCCGGCTCGGTCGGTGTGGGCGTGGGGGCAGGCGTCGAGGCGACCGTCGATGGCGCCGAACTCTCCGGCGCAGGAGACGTCTGCAGTCCAGGGGCGCACCCGGGGAGCAGGACGATCCCCGCGACCGCGATCGCTCCGGCGACGAGGTATCGGGAGTCGAGACGGCGCACGCATCGAGTCTACGGCGCTCCGCGATCCCTCCCGCCGCCTCAGAACGGCGTGACGTCGCTGCCGGGTGCAGGCGCCCATGAGTCGCGCTGACCCGCACCGTCGCCCTCGTCGTCCTCCGCGCCGGCGTGCGCACCCGAGCCCACGTCCGGCGAGGCGCGGACGCCGTCGGTCGTCGCCGCGCCGTCCTGGTGCGGGGGCGCCGCGCGTCGGTACACCGTCGTCCCCCACAGCAGGTCGTGGCCCAGCGCGATCGCATCGATCTCGGCCGCCACGCCCTGGCGGCCGTTGGCCTCCCATTCCCGGAGCTTGAACGTGCCCGACACGATGACGCGATGTCCCTTCCTGATGGACTCCAGCGCGTGCTCGGCGAGGCCGCGGTACGCCGACACCGCGTACCAGTTGGTCTGGCCGTCCACCCACGCACCGGTCGCCTCGTCACGACGGCGGACGTTCGTGGCGAGGCGGAAGTTGATGACGGGCAGGCCCGTCGAGGTCTGACGCCGCTCCGGGTCGGTCGCCACCGTTCCGACCACGGTGATCTGGTCGCTCATGTCCTGCACTCCTTCCGCGGAGGCCATCTCCGCCTCGCCAGAGCCTGCCGGGCGGCGACCGTCACCGACCGCGCCATCACCGCCGCGGTGGACAACCGCGCCGCGTCGGCGGCTGGGGAGGAGCCCGAGACCGTGTCGGTGGTCGAAGATATGTTCTAACGGAAGGAGGATGACATGACCACCACATCCCGCGCCCCGTCCGCCGTCGCCGCCGGAGCGAATCCGACCGCCGGCCTGCGACTCATCCCCGTCGCCGAGCGCCTGTGGCGCGTGCTCGAGACCCACGGCCGCGTCATCGGTCACCTGCGCATCTCGGGCGAGCGCGCTGAGCGGCGGTACATCGCGTTGCGCTTCCAGACCCGAGACCGTCGGTTCCGCGAGGTCGGCGCCTTCTGGACGCGGGCGGAAGCACTGGAGTGCCTCCGACTGTCGCGATGATCAGACCACCGCGGCGACCACCGGCACCGGGGCGGGTGCCGCCGACGACGTGGGCGCGGCCGCGCGGACCGACGGCCACACCTCGCCCAGGATCGTCGCGGCGCGGCGGAGATCCTCGGGCGGAGCGGTGAACGGGATCCTGAGATGCCGTTCGTGACCGCCGTCTGGCGAGAACCGCGGACCCGCCGAGAGATGGAGCCCCTGCGCGCGCGCCGCCATGACGAGTCCCGAGCTGAGAGGGGCATCGAGCTCCACCCAGACGCACACGCCGCCCGCGACGTCCGGCACGCGCCACGCCGGTGTCGCTGCTCTCAGCGCTTCCACGAGCGCGTCCCGCCCCACGCGCAGAAGCAGCGCCCGCTGGGCGAGCACCTCCGGCATGCGCTCCAGGAGCCGAACAGACACGGCCTGCTCGAACTCCGGTGTCCCGAGCTCGCGCGACGGGCGCGCGGAGACGAGGCGCCGGATGAGATCCGGCTGGGCACGGATCCAGCCGACCCGAAGCCCTCCCCACACCGTCTTGCCGAGGGACCCGATGCGGACGGCCGGGACGTCGGCGAAGGCCACCGGGCTCACCGCGCGGATGTCTATGGCCAGCTCGCCGGTGGTCTCGTCGAGGAGCAGCACGGTGCCGGCGTCGGACGCGGCGCGAGCGATGACGGCTTGCTCGTGTCCGGTCATGGAACGGCCGGTGGGGTTCTGGAAGTCGGGCATCAGGTATGCGAGCGCCGGCCGGGTGCGGGCGATCGCCTGGACGGCGCGGTCGATGTCCCAGCCCGCGTCGACGACGACCGGGATGCTCACGAGGCGTGCTCCCGCGGCGCGGAGCGCCTCGGCCGCGTGCGGGTATGTCGGGGTCTCGATCGCGGCCCGGTCCCCGCGACGCAGGAGGGTCTGCGCCAGCAAGTGGATCGCACTCTGCGCTCCGGTGGTGACCATCACCTCGTCCGGGGTGGTCGGGAGCCCCCGAGCGGTGTAACGGTCGGCGATCGCGGCGCGCAGCTCGACGGACCCGACGATGTCGTAGCCCGACCGTGCCACGAGGGCCGCCGTGTCCAGGGCGGTCTCGCTCATGATGCCCGCCAGCCCGGGCCATGCCGCCGGACTCGCCTGCGACAGGTCGAGGTCGTCGGCTCCGACCGCGTCACGCGGCGGTACCCGGCGCCCGAGCGGAAGCGTCACACTCCCCGAGCCGCGCAGGCTCTCGATGTGGCCCGTCTCGCGGAGACTGCGGTAGGCCGCGGCCACAGTGGTCCGGCTGATCGCCAGGGCATGGGCGAGCTCCCGCTCGGCAGGCAGGGCGGTGCGAGGCGCCAGGCGATTGTCGAGGCACAGGAGACGTATTCCGTCGGCTAATGCCTCGTAGGCGGGCTCCCGCGTGCGCCACCCCCCGAGCGCCTGAGAGAGCATCCGTGCGGTGATCCGGGAGTCCATGCGGCCACCATAGCCGAATTGGACTGATGGGTGACGTCCAATTCTGCGCTTCAATGGGAGGCATGGTGCTCCGTTCGGTCCAGTTGCTCGTCGGCCTCGTGCTCTTCGGCGTCGGCTGCGCCGTCATGGTCCAGGCCGGCATCGGCCTGGACCCCTGGACCGTCTTCGCGCAGGGAGTGTCGCGTCAGACCGGGATAGGGATCGGGTGGGTGACGAATATCGTCGGCTTCCTGGTCCTGCTGGTGTGGATCCCGCTGCGTCAGAAGCCGGGGATCGGCACGATCGCCAACATCCTCCTCGTCGGCACCAGCATGCAGCTCGCGCTCGACGTGCTGCCGGTCGCGCGCGGCTTCATCGTCCAGGTGCTGGTGTTCCTGGCCGGCACGGCGCTCGTCGCGCTGGCGTCGGGGCTCTACATCGGGGCACGCTTCGGTCCCGGCCCGCGCGATGGGCTGATGACCGGCCTGAACTCGCGGTTCGGCTGGCCCATCTGGGCGTCGCGGTTCGGCGTCGAGGCGTCCGTGCTGGGGGCGGGCTGGCTGCTCGGCGGCACGGTCGGACTCGGCACGGTCCTCTTCGCGGTGCTCATCGGGCCCGCTGTCCACCTCGCGCTGCCGTGGTTCGATCGGCGACCGCGACACGCTCGGAGCGCGGCCACGGGCGCCGCGCAGCCGGCGGCCTGAACGGCGTGTGCGTCAGTGCTCCCGGAACTGCGGCCAGTCGGCACCCGGGCTCATGTGGCCGTGTAACGCGTTCTTCGCGATGTCCATGGACGGATAGCTGCCGAGGGTGGACGAGGCCCCCGCCATCGTGACGATGTACTCCCCGTCCGACCGGCGGATACTCCCGACGACCTGCCCCTCCGAGCCGTAGGCGAGCCAGAGGGTGGATGAGGTGGTGGCGGTCATGATGCGCTCCTTCCGACGCGTCGAACGCTACGCCTGTGCGCCCTCGTGCGCCATGGGGTGGGGCGAGCCGCCGGGTCGGCTCGGGCGGCTCTCGCGCACCGGCGTCGGGGCGGTACGGTAGAGGACGGTTCCCTTCCCCTCCATAGCTCAGTGGACAGAGCGAGCGGTTTCTACCCGCCAGGTCGGGGGTTCGAATCCTCCTGGAGGGACCTGTCTCCGCCCCCGCATCGCTCACCGCGTCGCACCCGCTCGTTAGGATGGGCGCATGGTGGCAGCAGCGGAGAACGACCGGCTCGTGTGGATCGACTGCGAGATGACCGGACTCGATCTCGCCGTCGACCAGCTGGTCGAGATCGCGATCATCGTGACCGACTATGAGCTGAAGATCCTGGACCCGGGCTTCCAGGTGGTGATCAAGCCCGACCCGTCCGCGCTCGCGCATATGAACGACTTCGTCACCCAGATGCACCGCTCCTCCGGGCTGCTCGACGAGATCCCGCACGGCGTCAGCGTCGCCGAGGCCGAGTTCCAGTCGCTCGAGTACATCCAGCGCTTCGTCCCCGAGGGCAAGGCGCCGCTCGCGGGGAACACCATCGGCACCGACCGCATGTTCCTCGCCCGGTACATGCCGCGCGTCGACCGCTGGCTCCACTACCGGAACGTCGACGTGTCCAGCATCAAGGAACTGTCTCGGCGCTGGTATCCGCGCGCGTACTTCCAGGCACCCGCGAAGGACGGCGGCCACCGCGCTCTGGCCGACATCCGCGAGTCGATCCGCGAGCTCGCCTACTACCGCGAGGCCGTGTTCGTGCCCGAGCCCGGACCGACGAGCGAGGCGGCGCGCGACGTCGCGGCCGCGACCGTGTCGTCGTTCGGTCCCGTGCTGTAATACAATCGTGTGGTTGCCCGCATGCGGGCGCATGGTGGGTATAGCTCAGTTGGTAGAGCACCTGGTTGTGGTCCAGGGGGTCGCGGGTTCAAGTCCCGTTACTCACCCCATGTACATCCCCGGTGAGGCGTGGCGATGATCGAGATGGATGCCGACGCGTTCGAGGCGCTGGTGGCCGAGGAGCTCGATCGACTGCCCGACGAGATGGTCGGGGGTCTCGACAACGTCGTGTTCGTCGTGGAGGACCGACCCGAAGACGGATCGCTCGACCTGTTCGGCCTCTACGACGGATTGGCTCTGACCGAGCGCGACCGGTACGGCTCCGGGGAGCTTCCCGATCGGATCATCGTCTACCGCCACCCGCACCTGGATGCCTGCGACGATGTCGAGGGCTTGCGCGACGAAGTCCACACGACGCTCGTGCATGAGATCGCGCACTTCTACGGGATCGACGACGCGCGCCTGCACGAGCTGGGGTGGGCATGACCCTGCCGCTCGAGGACACCGACGTCGTCATCGACGCCCGTCAGGATCCGCCATGGGAGACGGTCGTCTGGAACGACCCGGTGAACCTCATGTCCTATGTGACGCACGTGTTCCGGGAGTACTTCGGGTTCAGCGCCGAGCGGGCGCACGAGCGCATGCTCGCCGTCCATCACCTCGGGCATGCCGTGGTGGCCGAGGGCGCGCGCGAGCAGATGGAGCTCCACGTCCAGGCGATGCACGACTACGGCCTGTGGGCCACCGTGCGAAAGGGGAGCCGATGACCGAGCGCATCGTCGTGCTGGAGCTGGCACGACTCGAAGCAGCCCATCTCACCGACCTGATCGAGCAGTTCGCCGCGCTGCTGGACGGCGGGAGCGGCGACGACCCGGCCGTGGCGCGTCTGGTGCCCGACGCCTATCGCGACGACGCCGAATCCAGTGCGGAGTTCCGCCGGCTGACGGAGGGCGATCTGCTGCAACGGCGTCGCGACGACGTGCGCGACGTCCTCGCCACTCTCCAGGTCGACGGCGAGCCCCTCACGATCGAGGGCATCGAGGACGATGCGGCGAGTACGGCGATGACGGTGCCGCTCGACGAGAGCCAGTCGGCGGCGTGGCTGCGCACGCTCGCGGCGCTGCGTCTCGTGCTCGCCTCCCGGCTGGACATCACCGATGAGGGCGATCACGACGAGACGGACCCGAGGTTCGGCGTCTACGACTGGATCGGCTACCGGCTCGAGGGACTTCTGCAGGCCCTCGACGACTGACGCGCGCGGCCGTCAGGGGACGGAGACCACGATCCCGGCAAGCGACAAGGGGTCGTGCGCGCGCACATGGGTCTCCTCCTGAGCCGCCCACCGATCCCAGTGCGGCCGGTAGGCGTCGCCGTCGCGGCGCAGCGCGCGCGGTCGGCGCGAGGACTCCGGCGACTCCAGCCACACCTGCACGTCGCTGAGCGCCCGGCTGGCCGGGGTGAGAAGACCCGAGCCTTCGATCACCAGGGCGCGGTCGACCGGGACGGTGTGCGACTCCGCGGTGGTCTCCGCTGCCCAGTCCCAGCGGTGCCACACTCCCCCGCGGCCCGCTGCGCGTGGCGCGAGCACGCCGGTGAGCACCTGGTGGGCGCCGGCGGCAAGTCCGTCCCAGCCCGGGTAGACGGAGTCGAGAGCCAGCAGCGTCGCGTCGAGGCGGGTGGCGACAAGGCCTGCGAGCGTGCTCTTGCCCGCCCCGGATCGGCCGTCGATCAGCACCACGGGATGCTCGCGCCCCACGACGGCGCGCTCGATGTCGACGGCTGCCGCCGCGAAGATCGCCGTGAGGTCAGCGCTTGAGGGCACGGATGACGCGACTCAACGCGCGTCCGGCGACCCAGAGGAAGGGGATGCCGATCGCGAGCAGGGAGACCAGGTTGGGCTCGAACCGGAGGTCGTCGCCTTTGCGCACATACGCTCCGAGCGGCACGGCGAACCCGCCGCCGCCTCCCCCGCCGTTGCCGTCGGTGTCCTCGCCGGCGCCGAAGCCCGACCACGACAGGGCGACGGGCACGAGGCGGATGCCGTCGACGTCCTGCTGTTCGCCGTACACGCTGTTGACACCGAGTGAAGAGGCCTGCTTGCCGAGTTCCAGTGCGAGATTGGGCATGGTCCCACCGTAGCCGCCCCGCGCGGTGCGCGCGCGGGGGTTGCCGACGGCGCCGATCAGTGCTCGGGGGGCAGGCGAGGGTTGGTCGGCAGAGCGTTCACGTCTCTGCGCGCACCGAGGATGCTCGCGCGGGTCACCGCCGCCTTCCCGAAACGCGCACGTGCGCCGTCGAGAGCCTCGTCCACCGCACGCCACTCCGCATCGTCGTCCCAGAGGGCGAGCATGCCGCCGGCCGTGCTGCGCAGGCGCTCCCCGCGGACCCCGACGAGGCGGACGGACTGGTCGAGCGCGAGCTGTCCGAGCAACTCGATCGCGACGTCGCCGATGCGCTGGCCGACGTTGGTCGCCTCGGGCAGGGTGACCGACCGCGAGACCGTCGTGAAGTCGGCGTATCGCAGCTTCAGCGCGATCGTCTGCGCCTCCCATTGGCCGGCACGGAGCCGGGCGGCGACGCGATCCGCGAGCCGGCGGATCTCGGTGCGCAGGACGACGGCGTCGGACACGTCCTCGAGGAACGTCTCCTCGTGGCCCACGCTCTTCTCGACGTGGACGGTATCGACCTCCCGGGGATCGATGCCGTGCGCGAGTTGCCAGACCCGCTCCCCCGTCGCCGCGCCGAGCGCGCGCTCGAGCACGTGTCGGGGGCTCGCCAGGATGTCCGACACCAGCCGGATGCCGCGCCCCTCGAGGGCCTCCGCAGCCTTCGGCCCGACCCCCCACAGCGCGCGCACCGGACGCGCGGCGAGGAAGGCCTGCGTGTCGGCATGCGAGACGATGAGGAGGCCGTCGGGCTTGGACAGGGTGGAGGCGATCTTCGCGACGTGCTTCGTGGCGGCGACACCCACACTGCAGGTCAGGCCGGTCTGCTCCTTCACGCGGCTGCGCAGCATCACCGCGATCCGGCCAGGACTCCCCCACAGCCGTCCGGCACCGCTGACATCGAGGAACGCCTCGTCGATCGACAGCGGCTCCACCAGCGGCGTGATCTCGTGGAAGATGTCCATCACCTGACGTGAGAGTGCGGCATAGCGTTCGAAGTGCGGCACGACCACGACGGCGGCCGGACAGAGCCGGAGCGCCTGCCCGACGGACATGGCCGCCCGCACGCCGAAGCGGCGCGCCTCGTAGGATGCGCTGGCCACCACGCCCCGGCCCTCGACACCGCCGACGATCAGCGGCTTCCCGCGCAAAGACGGATCGTCGAGCACCTCTACCGACGCGTAGAACGCGTCCATGTCCACGTGCAGGATCCGCGTGCCCTCATCGTCGGCGTCGTCCGGCGAGACGAGGCGCCCCGATCCGTCACCGCGTCCCATGGATCCATTGTCCGGCACGCCCCCGACACGCGGAGGCTACTGCGCGGCGCGCTCCAGGACGAGCTCCCGCACGCGCGCGGCATCGGCTTGCCCGCGCATGGCCTTCATGACCGCGCCGATGACCGCGCCGGCGGCCTGCACCTTGCCGTCGCGGATCTTCTCGAGCACGTCCGGCTGCGCGGCCAGAGCGTCATCGATCGCCGCGATCAGCGCGCCGTCGTCGGAGACCACGGCCAGTCCGCGGGCGTCGACCACGTCCTGCGGCGTGCCTTCCCCGGCGATCACGCCCTCCAGCACCTGGCGGGCGAGCTTGTCGGTGAGCGTCCCCGCGTCCACGAGCAGCTGCAGCGCGGCGACGTCGGCCGGCGCGACGAGCGAGGTCGCCTCCACGCCCCGGGCGTTCGCGATCCGGGAGATCTCGCCCGTCCACCACTTCCGCGCGGCCGCAGGGCTCGCGCCGGCGGCGACGGTCGCCTCCACTTCGGCCAGCAGGCCGCCGTTGGCGACGTCCTGGAACTCGAGGTCCGTGTATCCCCAGTCGGCCTTCAGCCGGCGGCGTCGCACGGCGGGCGCCTCGGGCAGGGCGGCACGCAGCTGCGCGATGAGCTCCTCGGACGGAGCGACCGGCAGCAGGTCGGGCTCCGGGAAGTAGCGGTAGTCGTCGGCGTCGGACTTCGGACGCCCCGGCGACGTCGTGCCGGTGTCCTCATGCCAGTGCCGGGTCTCCTGCGTGATCGAGCCGCCGCCGGCGAGGATCGCCGCCTGACGCTGGATCTCGTAGCGCACCGCCCGCTCGACCGAGCGCAGGGAGTTCACGTTCTTCGTCTCGGTGCGGGTGCCGAGTGGCGGAAGCGGCTCCCCCTCGGCGACGCGCGGGCGCAGCGACACGTTGGCATCGCAGCGGAGGTTCCCCCGCTCCATCCGGGCCTCGGAGATCCCCAGCGACAGCACGATGTCGCGGATCGCCGCCACGTACGCCTTCGCCACCTCGGGAGCGCGGTGGTCGGTGCCGTAGATCGGCTTCGTGACGATCTCCACGAGCGGGACGCCCGCGCGGTTGTAGTCCACGAGCGAGTACTCCGCGCCCTGGATGCGGCCGGTGGCACCGCCGACGTGGGTCAGCTTGCCCGCGTCCTCCTCCATGTGGGCGCGCTCGATCGGCACCTCCACGCGGGTGCCGTCCGCCAACTCGATCTCGACCTGTCCCTCGAAGGCGATGGGCTCGTCGTACTGGGAGATCTGATAGTTCTTCCCGAGATCCGGGTAGAAGTAGTTCTTGCGCGCGAACCGGCTCGACGGCGCGATCTGGCAGCCGAGGGCGAGGCCGAGGCTGATCGAGTAGCGCACGGCGGTCTCGTTGACCACGGGCAGGGACCCCGGCAGCCCCATGTCGACGGGGGCGACCAGGGTGTTGGGTGCCGCGTCGTGGTTGTCGGCATGGGCGGGGTTGCCGGCCGACGAGAACATCTTCGTCGCCGTGTTCAGCTCGACGTGCACCTCGAAGCCGAGCACCGGCTCGAAGCGCGCGATCGCCTCGTCGTAGTCCATCAGGGCGGTCTTGGCCATCAGAGGGCCCGTCCTTCCGTGCCGAGAGCGGGCGCCCTGTCCAGGAGCGGACCGCCCCACTGATCCACCAGCAGCGCCTCGAGCCCCGCGCCGACGCGGTAGAGCCGCGCGTCCTCGCGCGCAGGAGCGAGGAACTGGATGCCGACCGGCATCCCGTCCTCCTCGGCGAGCCCGGACGGGATCGAGATGCCGGGGACGCCTGCGAGGTTGGCGGGGATCGTCGTCACGTCGTTGAGGTACATCTGCAGCGGGTCGTCGATCTTCTCGCCGAGGCGGAACGCGGTGGTCGGCGCCGACGGCGTCGCGATCACGTCGACCTTCTCGAAGGCGGCGTCGAAGTCCCGCTGGATGAGCGTGCGGACCTTCTGCGCGCTGCCGTAGTAGGCGTCGTAGTAGCCCGCGGACAGCGCGTAGGTGCCGAGGATGATGCGACGCTTCACCTCGTCGCCGAACCCCGCATCGCGGGTCACGGCCATGACATCTTCGACGGTGCCGCCGGGGACGTCGACCCGCAGTCCGAAGCGCACGGAGTCGAACTTGGCGAGATTGCTCGACGCCTCGGCGGGGAGGATGAGGTAATACGCCGCGACGCCGTACTCGAAGTGCGGGGCGCTGATCTCGACGATCTCGGCGCCGTGCGCCTCCAGCAGGGCGAGCGCGGCGCGGAACGACGCGGAGACACCGGCCTGGAAGCCGGAGTCGGGCAGTTCGGCGATGACCCCGACCCGCAGGCCGCGCAGCGCCGCGCCGGTGGCTCCCTCGCGCGCGGCGGCGGCGAAGGACGGCCAGGTGTCGCTCAGCGACGTCGAGTCGTGGGGGTCGTGGCCGCCGATGACATCGTGCAGGAGCGCCGAGTCGAGGACGGTGCGCGAGACCGGCCCGACCTGGTCGAGGCTGGACGCCAGCGCGATGGCCCCGAACCGGCTCACACCGCCGTAGGTCGGCTTCATCCCGACCGTGCCGGTGACGTGGGCGGGCTGGCGGATGGACCCACCGGTGTCGGAACCGAGGGCCAGCGGCGCCTCGAAGGCGGCGACGGCCGCAGCGGACCCGCCCCCCGAGCCGCCCGGGATCCGGTCCAGGTCCCACGGGTTGTGGGTCGGGCCGAACGCCGAGTGCTCCGTGGAGGAGCCCATGGCGAACTCGTCCATGTTCGTCTTGCCGAGCGGGATGAGGCCGGCGGCGCGGGAGCGCGAGACCACCGTCGCGTCGTAGGGCGACAGGTAGCCCTCGAGGATCCGGGAGCCGCTCGTGGACGGCATGTCCGTCGTCACCAGGACGTCCTTGATCGCCAGCGGCACCCCGGCGAGCTCGCCGAGCTGCTCGCCCGCTGCACGGCGGCGATCGATGTCGGCCGCCGCGTCCAGGGCGCCCGCGTTGACGTGGAGGAACGCGTGCACGTCGGCGTCGACGGCGGCGATGCGATCCAGGTGCGCCTGGGTCGCCTCCACGCTCGACACCTCGCCGGAGGAGAGGCGCGCCGCGAGATCCGCCGCCGTCAGTCGGGTCAGGTCGGCGCTCACTGCTCCTCCCCCAGGATGGCGGTCACGCGGAAACGTCCGTCAGCGGAGTCGGGAGCGTTCTGGAGGACCTGCTCGACGGTCAGCATCTCGCCGACGGCATCCGGACGGTAGACGTTCTCCAGCGGGATCGGGTGACTGGTGGCGGTGACGTCGGCCGACGCCACCTCCGAGACCTTCGCAATGTTGTCGACGATCACGGCGAGCTGACCGGTGAGACGCTCGACCTCCTCGTCACTCAGCTGGATGCGGGCGAGCACGCCGAGATGGCGCACGAGATCTGGGCTGATTTCCGACACCACGACAGTCTAGTTCGGGCGCACCCTCGGTCCTGTCCAGACCCGATCCCCCGCCCTCCCCGGCGCCCGGCCCTGCCGTGGGCATTCCCGCCGTCGTAGGCTGGCCCCGTGACGACCGCATACGAGCCGCCTCGCCCTTGGATCGCCAGCTACGCCACGGGGGTACCCGCCGATATGGAGCCGGTCTCCGGCTCACTGCTGGACATCGTCGCGGCGTCCGCCCGCGATTACCCCGATGCCGTCGCTCTGCAGTTCTTCGGACGCGAGACGACCTACCGCGACCTCGAGGCCGCGATCGCCCGCACCGCGGCGGGCCTGAAGGCGCTCGGCGTCGGGCCAGGCGACCCGGTCGCCATCGTGCTGCCGAACTGTCCACAGCACATCGTCGCCTTCTACGCCGTCCTCCGCCTGGGCGCGGTGGTGGTCGAGCACAACCCCCTCTACACGCCGCGCGAGCTGCGCAAACAGTTCGAGGACCACGGTGCCAAGACGGCGATCGTGTGGAGCAAGGTCGTCGAGACCGTCCAGCAGTTCCCCGCCGACATCGCGGTGCCCCACGTCGTGAGCGTCGACATCACCGCCGCGATGCCCCTGTCGCTCCGCCTTGCGCTGCGGCTGCCCATCGCCAAGGCCCGCGAGTCGCGCGGCGCCCTCACCACCCGGGTGAGTGGTGCGATCCCCTGGGACCGGGTCGCGCGGAGCGCTCCGCTGCCTGCGCAGCACCCCCACCCGCAGACCGACGATCTCGCGATCATCCAGTACACGAGCGGCACGACCGGCACCCCGAAGGGCGCCATGCTGACGCACCGCAACCTGCTCTCCAACGCGCGTCAGTCTCAGCTGTGGGTCCCTTCCATCCAGCGCGGCAAAGGCTGCGTCGTATACGCCGTGCTGCCGATGTTCCACGCGTACGGATTGACGCTGTGTCTCACGTTCGCGATGTCGATGGGGGCCCGCCTGGTCCTGTTCCCGCGGTTCGAACCCGACATGGTGCTCGCGGTCACCAAGAAGCACCCGGCGACCTTCCTCCCCCTGGTGCCTCCGATCGCCGACCGCCTCCTGTCCGCGGCACGCGCTGCAGGCGTGTCGCTCGCCGGCACCGAGGTGGCCATCTCGGGCGCGATGGCGCTCCCCCACGAGCTCGTCGTGCCCTTCGAGGAGGCCACGGGCGGATACCTGGTCGAGGGATACGGACTGTCGGAGTGCTCCCCCGTCCTCATGGCCAATCCCGTCGCGGACAACCGTGTACCGGGGACGGTCGGGCTGCCGCTGCCGGGCACGGAGTGCCGGGTGGTCGACCCCGACGAGCCCACGCGCGACGTCGCACAGGGCGAGCGCGGGGAGCTGCTGGTGCGCGGACCGCAGGTCTTCTCCGGCTACTACGGCCGGCCGGAAGAGACCGAGAGCGTATTCGTCGACGGCTGGTTCCGCACCGGCGACATCGTCACCATCGACGACGGCGGATTCGTCCGCATCGTCGACCGCATCAAGGAGCTGATCATCACGGGCGGCTTCAACGTCGCGCCGACAGAGGTCGAGAACGCCCTGCGTCAGCACCCCGAGGTGGAGGACGCCGCCGTCGTGGGCCTGCCGAGCGATCGCTCGGGAGAAGAGGTCGTCGCGGCGGTCGTGCTGTCTCCGGGCGTCGACCATCCCGACATCGAAGGGATCCGCGCGTACGTGCGGGGCGTCCTGACGCCGTACAAGGTCCCGCGGCGGGTGTTCGTGGTCGACGAACTGCCGAAGTCGCTCATCGGCAAGGTGCTGCGACGCCAGGTCCGGGAGTCGCTGCTCGCGCTCTCACAGCCGTCCGACGACTGATCGCAAACAGGTTCCGGCGTCAGGCGCTGTCGGCCGCCTCGAGCCCGGCGGGTCCCTGCTCGACCAGGATCCTGAACTGGGCGGCGTCGATGATGCGGATGCCGAGCTCCTCCGCTTTTGCCAGCTTCGATCCTGCGCCAGGACCCGCCGCCACGAAGTCGGTCTTCTTCGAGACGCTGGAGGCGGCCTTGCCGCCTGCGGCCATGATCGCCTCCTGCGCGCCCTCCCGGGAGTATCCCTCGAGCGAGCCGGTCGCCACGACGGTCATGCCCTCCAGGACGCCGCCCGCCGCCGCTGCCGCACCGGGCCCAGGGTGGCCGGGGACGTGGAGACGGGCGCCCGCGGCCGTCCACCGTTCGACGATCTCGCGGTGCCAGTCGACCTCGAACCACTCGATCAGCGCATCGGCGATGATGCCCCCGACGCCGTCGACGGCGGCGAGCTCCTCCCGGCCGGCGGCCCGGATCGCGTCGAGCGAGCCGAACCACTGGGCGAGCGCCCGCGCAGCCACGGGACCGACGTGACGGATGTTCAGCGAGACGAGGAACCGCCACAGGTCCTTCGTCTTGGCCTTCTCCAGCTCATCGAGCAGCTTGAGTGCGGCGGCGGAGGGCTGAGGCCCGGTGAGGCCCTCCTTCTTCTCCGCCGTGGTCGCGTTGCGCTGGAAGGGACGGCGTGTCTTCACGGCGCCGTCGGCGTCCTCTTTGGGAAGACCCGTCTCGGCGTCGCGGACGATCACCTCGATGGGCACGAGCTGTTCGAGGGTCAGCTCGAACAGGCTGGCCTCGGTCTGCAGCGGCGGCACCGCCGGAACCTGGGGCTGCGTGAGCGCCGCCGCCGTCACCTCGCCGAGCACCTCGATGTCGAGGGCGCCGCGGGAGCCGATGTGCTCGACGCGCCCGCGGACCTGCGCCGGACACGTGCGCGTGTTGGGGCAGCGCAGGTCGATGTCGCCTTCCTTGGCGGGGGCGAGGGTCGCACCGCACTCCGGGCACGCGGTGGGCATCACGAAGGCCCGCTCCGTGCCGTCTCGGAGCTCGGCGACCGGTCCGAGGACCTCGGGAATCACGTCACCGGCCTTGCGCAGCACGACGGTGTCACCGATCAGCACGCCCTTCTGCTTGACGACCTCCTGGTTGTGCAGCGTCGCCTGGCGGACGACGCTGCCGGCGACCCGGGCGGGAGCCATGACCGCGAAGGGCGTGGCACGGCCCGTCCGTCCGACCGAGACGACGATGTCGAGCAGCGTGGTGTTGACCTGCTCGGGCGGGTACTTGTAGGCGATCGCCCACCGCGGGGCGCGACTGGTCGCACCCAGCTCGTCATGGAGCGCGAGCTCGTCGACCTTCACCACGACGCCGTCGATCTCGTGCTCGACGTCGTGGCGGTGCTCGCCATAGTGTGCGACGAAAT
>Ga0307406_10000202_pt1 | contig 35497 bp, 35 predicted proteins | sample 322Cmetagenome_3_FD_203706 | JGI IMG/M metagenome (GOLD analysis project Ga0307406, IMG submission 203706) | Maize rhizosphere microbial communities from greenhouse at UC Davis, California, United States - 322HYB-C-2 | ecosystem: Host-associated > Plants > Roots > Rhizosphere > Soil | place...
CGTCAGCAAGGAGATCGAAGATCTGGCTGCACAAGTTCCGGAAGCAGGAGCTACCCTACCGAATTCGCCGGTAGCGGACTATTAAGTCTGCGACTCATTCATCCTTGTCGTTCTTTCCGCGCAGCACATCGAAGATCCCCTCGACTTCTTTGATCGCGCCCTTCGCGTCGTCGAGCACCTCGCGTCCTTGCTCGATCACATCACCCGCGCCCTGCTTGATATGGTTCTGCAGATCCTTATCGAGCACCTCCTTGGTGAACTTCAGCACCTTCTCGCCGGTTTCCGGAATGATCTCGATCATCCGCATGCCTGCGGCTTCGATCAGGCGTTCTGTTAGATCTTCCTCGGGATCATCCAGCGTCCCGGTGATGCGCAGCGTGGTCCATAGCAACCCGCGCTCACCGGGAGAAAAGACAATCGTTTCCGCCCCCGGGATTTGCGCGAGGATGCCCGGCACGAGGCCGAGACGAAGGTGTCCATCGAGGCGCTCCTGCTTGTCGATCTTCAGAGATCCTTCCAGACGCACGAGTCCTTCGCTGGCAATTGCGATCTTCTGCAGGTTCAGCGCACCATCCTCCCACTCATAGTCCACCTTGCCCTCGTCGAGCGCCAAGCGGCGAAAGCGAGTGGTATCAGCATAGGCTGCCAGCGCGTCCAATAGCGGCAAGGCGGTGATTACACCATCAGTGTGATTCAGGCTCCCCTTGACGATCGGGCCATGGGGGCCATTCTCCACCGAAAATTCGGACTCCACCTTTCCGGCGACCCGCTGCTTCCAATTTTCCGGCAAAACCTCCGCGCACATCACATCGCGCAAGTGGCCGTTGAAGGCATAGCCATCGCCCTTCACCGACATCTCGCCGGCCAGATCGAGCCGTCCACTCTGATAAACCCGGAAATCCGCGGCAGACAGGGACACGGTGTCATCGTGGTAGCGCAGCCGGGCCTTACCGAGCTCCATCGGTGGCGCCCACTTCCAAGGTAGCTTCACCGTGCCGTCATTCCCCTCCGCCCGATAGCTTCCCTTCGCAGTGTCGGGAGTGACCTTCCATGAAGTTCCCGCGACGCTCACCGGGCCACTCTTGGTGATCACCTTCAGCGCCGAATTCCCGACGTCCACCATTCGGACATCGACCTCATGAGGAACCAAACTGTCGTACCATTTCTTCCCCTTCGGCGGTGGCGGCGGGACCACGACTTCCGGCGACACCTTCACCCGGTCCGCCGCGGTGGCGTCGATCTCCACCTCGATCTTCCGCGCACGCGCCTCATCGATCCGCCAGACCCCTTGCCACCAGCCGCCGAGCCCCACATCCACGCGCAGGCCTTCGGCGTTGATTGACCGGACGATGCCATCGCCCGTGGCTGTAAATGAGTCGGTGTCCATGCTGGTGCCAGTCCAGCGAAAGGAGCTGAACTCGCAGGTCACGCCAATCGCCTTGCCTGCCTCGGTCGCCAGCATGTGCCGGAAGCTCTCCCCGTGCAGCCAGCTCCGCAGACCGACATAACCGCCGCCTAACAGAGCCACGGCCCCCACAAAGGCAATCACGCCCCCCCGGACCAACCAGCGGTTGCCCGTCATCCCCTTCGTCACGGCGGCCTTGCGCCTCTCTCTGCGGCTCATATTTGGAAGGCTGGCCGCTTTCCCCAGCGGGAGCAAGGCCACGATCACGGCCTCACGGGGAAGAGCGAAGAGTTACGGGGCGAACGATCCGAATGAACCTCATGAGCTGCTACAGCTGATATATAAAAACCTCCTGAAAACACACGGCGAGCAAGAGGCCAATCGGCACGTGGATCAGAAACCGCAGACCAATGTTCAGCTGCCCGACTCAGAGATCTGACGAAGCCTGAATCCCATTTATTATCAAGGCGGTCGAGAGAGGATCACCGGCCCTCGGTATCCGGATCTACTCACGCCATCGCAAGGCACCGCTAAAAGGTGACGTGAGCTTGCCCCCTCCCCGCTTGCACCGCCCGCCTGCCCGCCTACACTCCCCCACATGCACGAGGAAATCTCCCTGGCCCGCGAAGTCGAAGCCATCCAGATCCCCAGCGGGGACGCGATCACGCTGCCGGCCGGCACGCCCGTTTTCATCACCCAGCGCCTCGGCGGCACCTACACCGTGGCCACTTCCGCGGGACTGGCGCGGATTTCCTCGAAGGACGCCGACGCCCTCGGCGTGGATCTCGAAAAGGAAAAGGAGAAGGTCGCCGAAGCCGAGCGCCTGAAGGACGCCCCGCTCGAGGAGCAGGTGTGGGCGCAGTTGAAAGGGGTCTACGACCCCGAAATCCCGGTCGATATCGTGAACCTCGGTCTCGTTTACGACTGCGCCATCGAAGAGCAGGAGGGCAAAAAGGTCGTGGCCGTGAAGATGACTTTGACCGCTCCCGGCTGCGGCATGGGCCCGGTCATCGCGGCCGACGCTCAATCGAAGATCATGACCATCGAAGGCATCGACGACGCCAAGGTGGAACTCGTCTGGGACCCGGCGTGGAACCAGGACATGATCTCCGAGGAAGGAAAGATGAAGCTCGGGATGATCTGATTGGGGAGAAATCACCCATCATCAGATTCCAATCACCAATCAGAGGGCCGCTTCGCGGGAAAAAAGGGGCATGAGAAAGTCCCTCGCGGCGGAATCGCGGCATTCTTCGAGACTAACCGATTGGTGATTGAAGGATTGGTGATTGGGGATTTCTGTTCGGTGTGACCTCGGGAAAGCACGCAGGCTCCTTCGCCGCCACCGCACTGGTGGTGGCAAGCATGGTCGGCACCGGGGTCTTCACCTCGCTGGGCTTCCAGCTCGTCGACCTCAATTCGGGGCCACAGATTCTGCTGCTGTGGCTGCTCGGCGGGTTGATCGCCTTGTGCGGGGCCTTTTGTTACGCGGAAGTCGCGGCGCTGCTGCCGAAGTCGGGTGGCGAGTACCATTTCCTGCGATCGATCTATCATCCGAGCCTCGGTTTCATGGCCGGGATGCTCTCGGCCTTCGCTGGCTTTGCAGCACCAACGGCGATCACCGCTCTGGCCTTCGGTGAATACCTTCACAAGGCTTGGGGCGGCTTGGAGGTTCATCACGCCGCGGCGCTGGTGATCCTATTGGGTGCGGCCGCCCACTCGGTCAGCACGCAGACCAGCGCGCGGGTGCAGGTGGCCGCGACCGGGCTGAAGCTGATCTTGATCATCACCTTCATCGCCGCGGCGTGGACTCTACCGGGCGAAGGCGACATTCGGTGGACGGTGGACCTGAAAGCGGATTCAGTAGCGGTGATCACGCCCGCCTTCGCGATCTCGCTGCTCTACGTGACCTATTCGTACACCGGCTGGAATGCGGCGGTGTATGGGCTGGAGGAATGGAACGATCCCCAGCGGACGGTGAAACGGGCACTGCTGTGGGGCACCGTATTGGTGACCGTGCTCTACGTGGGATTGAATGCCTCTTTCCTTCACGCAGCCCCCGTGGAGAAGCTCAAAGGTCAGGAGGCAGTGGGCCACATCGCCTCCACCTCCCTGTTTGGAGCCCAAGCGGCGAGGGTGATTTCGGGGCTATTCGCGGTGGGACTTTTCGCGTCGGCCAGCGCGCTGCTGTGGGCCGGGCCGCGGGTGCTGGCAGCCATGGGACGCCATATGCAATCGCTGTCATTCTTCGCACCGCGCGGCGAGGTGCCGCGGCTGGCGTTGGGATTCCAGATCGCGGTCGCGTTGCTGCTGGTATTCGTGTTCTCAGGAAAGCTGCGGCACCTGATGGACGTGACCCAGGTGGGACTCACCATTTCCACCTCGCTGGTGGTGGCCGGATGCATGGTGCTTCGCCACCGGCACCCGGATCTGCCCCGTCCCGTCAAGGTGCCGCTCTATCCCCTGCCGCCGCTGGTGTTTCTGGCGATGTCCGCGTTCATCGTGGCATTTTCCGCGGTGAAGGAGCCGCTGCTGACGCTGGGCGGCGCGGGGCTCGCAGTTTTCTTTGCGCTTGTTTGGTTTCCGCTCAAAATGCTCCGAAGATGAAAAATCTGCTCCTCCTTCCCTTGGCCTGCCTTGTCGCGTCCTGCGGTCCGTCGAAGCCGCCTCGCGGGCAAACGCAGGTCTACGACCCGAACCAGCAAACGTTCTCCCCGGCGGAGGGCGAGGCCACGCCGAATGACATCGCACTTTTCCTGGCCGGGCGTCCGGTGGAGCACGGCGCAGCGCTATCGCGGCTGCAACAGACGGCCGAATACCAAGGCCACGCACTGGAGATGGGGCGCAACTGGCGGGTCTTCGCGGCGGGCCGGACCGGCAAGCAGCGCGATTGGTCGTCGGCAAATGTCCGCCCCCTGACCGGAGATCCAAAGGTCCTGCTCTATCCATTCGGCGGACCTGACCTGCTGCACGCCACAGCGCTTTTCCCGAATGCTTCGAACTACGTGCTGCTGGGCCTGGAACCCGCGGGTGGCCTGCCTTCCCTCGAAAATCAGGATGCCGGCGCGGTGCTAGGTTCGTTGAACCGTCTCGGCAGGGCGATGGATACCCAGCTCAAGCACGGCTACTTCATCACGAAGGACATGAAAGGTGACCTCGCCGGTGGCCCGATGCCGGGAGTCGCGCCGATCCTGTTGGCCACCCTGTCCTTGATGGATGCGCAGGTGCAAAGCGTCCAGTCGATCAACGCCGCGGGCCGCAATGGCGTGGAAATCCGCTACCGCCTGCCGGGCGGAGGAAACCGCAGCGCGATCTACGTGAGCGGCGATCTTTCCAATGGCGGCTTCAATTCATCCTACCGCAACTGGCTCTCCAGCTACGGCGGCGGCGTGGCCTACTTCAAGGCGGCCTCCTATCTCATGCACGATTCGGGCTTCTCCGGCATCCGTGACTGGGTGCTCAGCAACTCCCACGCAATCGTTCAGGACGACTCCGGCATTCCCTACCGCAACTTCGACGCGAGCAAGTGGGACGTGCGCCTCTTCGGAAACTACGAGGCGCCCATCGAGCTTTTCGCCAAACACATGCAGCCCGACTTGAAGGCAGCCTACGACGCCACCGGCGGCGGTTCGACCGTTCCCTTCGGCTCCGGCTACCAGATCCGCGACTACAACGCGAATCTGCTCATCGCGGTGAAAAAGTAATAGCGACCCGCATACACTCTTCCGTAGGCGTGTTCGTGAGAACGCGGGAAGTACGATTGAAGCTAGCCTTACCGATGGCTTCCTCGGTGTCACCACCGCGCCTACGCACATCACAGCGCCCGCAAGAACGGCCCATCCCGCCATGACCTCGCCACACCGTGGCGGGCGATGACGACCTGCTCGCGTGGCCAGATGAAAACCCGCCGGCCGGACGAACCAATCAGCGCGTAGAAGTCCCGAGGCTGTCTCCGTGAGAGGCCAGCACCTTGCCAGAATGCGGTGGAGGCGGGCGGATCGAGCGCGTCTTCCACCTCGATCTCGCGGCCGCCGGCATTCCGCCATAGGCCGCCACCGAACATCGGGTTCGCGGCGGACGCACGGGTCACGCGGGCGTAGTGGGCGGCATCGAAGCCATCGTGACTTTCTCCGGCGAGGAGGCGGGCGATCGTGCGACCGAGTTTCCCAAGTTCATCCACGCTCAGTTCCGCGCCGGTGGAAAAATAGAACCGCCCCTTCTTGTCCGATCGCCAATCCGGACTACCGAGGCCGATCGGCACCATCACGGAGCGGTGCAGGTATTTCTCCAAGGTCTCACCCCGCGCGGAAAGCTTCCGCTGCATCAGTTCCGCAAGCACCTCCGAGCAGGCGGGGCCATAGCGGAAGAAACTCCCGGGCTCATCAATGGCCCGCAGGGCGATCGCATTGCGACCCTTGTCCGCAGGATTGCGATAGAGCGCCGCCACACCCGCTTCGAGGCCGGCGGTTTGTTGGAGCAGCATCTGCACGGTGATCGTCTGCTTGCGCACATCGCCTCGCCATTCACGGATGGTATCGGCAGCGCGTTCGCTGGGATCCAACCATCCTTCCGCAGCGGCGCGGGTCGCGGCGAGACCCGCGAGCGCTTTCGTAATGCTAAGGATCGGCCCCTCATACGAAGTCTGCCAGCCCTCGACGCGCGAATGACCGCGCCACGCCGCCCAGCCTTTGCAGCCATGCTGCTTCGCCATCGCCTCGGCGCGTTCCAAGCGAATCGAGCTACCCGAGCTCGAAGTCGATGCGCAGCCGGCACAAGCCGAAGCCATGGCCCCGAGGAATCCGCGACGGGAAATCGTCATGCTAGGGAGTTAGCCCGCCTGGCGCGGCCGGGAAAGCGGCAACTCGCACGTTGTGATTTCGCCATGGCCGGAATCGGGCGGAATTCCGCCTGAAACAGGCCGTTTCTGGCTTGGTTACCCGCGATCGCGCCTTGCCCCCGGCGGCGACGTCCCTTACATCCGCGCCGTGCTCACGATTCACAAGCTCACCAAGACCCTCGGCGGCCGCACGCTTTTCCGCGACGCCGAGTTCTCGATCAACTGGGGCGAACGCATCGCCTTGGTCGGACCGAACGGTGCCGGCAAATCGACCCTTTTTCGCATGATCCTCGGCCAAGAGGAACTGGATGGGGGCAAGATCGAGCGCGACGATTACGCGATCACCGGCTATTTGGCGCAGGAAGCTGGCGATCCGGGCGACGAGACCGTACTGGAGATCGCCATGGGCATTACCCCGGAGATGGTCGGCTACCTCCGCGCGCTGCGCGAACACGAGGCAAACGGTACCACCGACCACCCCGACTACGCCCACGCCCAGGACCAGTTCAACCACCTGAACGGCTACCAGCTCGAGCCGAAGGCAAAGAAGGTTCTCAACGGCCTCGGCTACAAGGAATCCGACTTCCACAAGACCGCTCGCGAATTCTCCGGCGGGTGGATCATGCGCGCCTACCTCGCCCGCCTGCTGGTGATGGAGCCCGACCTGCTGATGCTGGACGAGCCGACCAACCACCTCGACCTGCTCTCGCTCCTCTGGTTCCAGCGCTACCTGATGAACTACCCCGGCGCGATTCTCATGATTTCGCACGATCGCGACTTCATGGACGCCATCATCGAGAGTGTCGTCGAAATCGATCCCGATGCCGCCGAGCTGCTTTCCTACACCGGCAACTACTCCAGCTACCTCGAACAACGCGAGGCGCGCTACGAGCAGAAGGTCCAGGCCTACCGGAACCAGAACAAGGAAATCGAAGGCCACCAGGAATTCATCGATCGCTTCCGCCAAGTCGGATCAAAGGCAGCACAGGTGCAGTCGCGCATCAAATTCCTCGAAAAGCTCGACCGCATCGAGAAGCCGCGCGCCCCGCGCAAGCCCTTCAAGTTTGCCTTCCCGCAGCCGCCTCGCTCAAACCAAAAGGTCATCGACCTGCAAAAGGTCGGCCAAGCCTACGGTGAAAAGCAGATCTACAAGGACCTCGATCTCACCATCGAGCGCGGCGACAAGATCGTCCTCGTCGGCCCAAACGGTGCGGGTAAGTCCACGCTGCTGAAGATCCTCGCCGGCGTGCTTCCCATCAATGGCGGCAAGCGCGACGTCGGCTACGCGACCAAGCTCGGCTACTACTCGCAGCACCGCTCCGAAACGCTCAACGAGGACAACACCGTCCTCGAAGAAGTCATGGCGAGCTGCACCACGCTGCGCGAAGAAGACGCCCGCGCCATCCTCGGCTCCTTCCTCTTCCGCCGCACCGATGTGGAGAAGCGCTGCTCGGTGCTCTCCGGTGGTGAGAAATCCCGCCTCAACCTGGTGAAGTTCCTCGTCGATCCGCCGAACCTGCTGCTGATGGACGAGCCGACGACGCACTTGGACATCCTCTCGATCGACTCGCTGGTCAACGCGCTCAAGGCCTACGAAGGCACGCTGGTCTTCATCTCCCACGATGTGCACTTCATCCGCCACCTCGCGGAAACCACGCTGCACATCACTCGCAATGCGACGGACACCGGCAGCGTGCTCACCCGCTACACCGGCGGCTACGACTACTTCCTCGAGAAGAGCGGACTCAACGACGATCGCGGCGCGGTGACCGCTTGAGGGAGCTCATTTGTCCTCTTCGATCTCAGCGGGTGGGCTCTGGATCACGGGCTTGAAGTAGCCTTCGATCTTGTAGCTCTTTGCCGCGCCCGCGTCGTCGATTTCATCGAACTCGACGGAGAGCCATCCGCGCAGACGCGCCCCTCGCTCTCCGGGCACGGTCTTCAATTTCATCGCTTTCTTGGTCACCTTCCAATGCAGCGAACGCCGTCCTGAGGGGTAAACAGCCTGGAACTTGCAGACGAACTGCTGCTTGGAATCAATGGTCACCGTCAGGGAACTCATATAGGCAGGAAATCCGCCTTCTAGCTTGAGTTCCACCCCATCGCCGGTCTTCACGGCATCGCAGAACTCCATCACGTGCTCACCTTGGTGGGTGGAGACACAGTTTGCCGTTTGTTCGAGAAGCATCAGGTCGTCGGCTCCGATCGTGTCTCCCATCGTACTCTGCAAGCTCCCATCTTCTTCATTCTCGAGGATCCAAGGCTGACGACTGGTCTTCAGAGTTCTGAAAAATTCGCAGGTCAAATCCGGAGCAATCTCCGCGACGACCTCAAGCTTGTCCTCACACGATCCATCTCCTGCCTTCCCCTCGTTCTGCTTTTCGACGTTGGGCTCCGCCAACGCGAACGACATCACGAGACCGAAGAGCACGGAAGTGACGACACGAGCATTCATGATGAAGACAACCAGAACGGGAATTAACGTTTCAACCGCAGTGGATCAATTCGATTCGACATCAAGGGCCACCAGCGAGAAAGAGGGCCGCTTCACTGAAGAAGCAGCCCCTCGCCATCCAGGAATTAGGACACGGTATCCCGCACTTACTCCACCCCCGCTACATTCACCGGGCGGTGGGTGTATTCGGCGAAGCTGATCTTGCCGTCACCATTGCGATCGGCTTCGGCGAAGATGGCTTCAAGAATGCCAGGACCCGAGGGCCGGAGCACAGCGGTGAACTCGCCAAAGGTGAGAAAGCCGTTGCCGTCGAAATCGAGCGCATTGAAAGCCGAGCGATACCCCGCTGCTTCAAGGATGCCCATCGACTTGGGCATCACCGGCGGTGATGAGTTCTTCAACGCGAACTCGTCCGCTGTGATCAGCCTGTTGCCATCCTTGTCGACGCGCTTGAAGGCACGGGCATTTGACTTCGCAGGCCCCGGCCAGTGAGCGGAGAACTCTTCAAGATCGAGCGCACCATTCCCATCTTCATCCCATGCGCTGTAAGTCACGATGCAGCCATCCTCGATGTCGGCGCTACGATTGGCTCGCTTCTCTTTGGGCGAAACCTTGGACACAGCAGGCACACCGGTCTGATAGATCACCGGATCTATATCACCACTGCCGTTTGAGCCTCCGCCACCAAAGGTATCACATCCGGAAACTCCAGATCTCCGGGAAACCAGACAACCGGATCTTCCTCATCCGTTTCTTCGATGTCCTCATCATCCGCGGCATCATCTGCCTCGTCGTATGGCAGGATCTGCGGCTTGTCGGGATCACCATCGACCGGTTCAACGGCTTCAATTTTCCCCTCTTGGGCGGAAAGCGGAAGCAAGCTGCCAGCAAAGAGGACAGAGGAGAGGATGAAGGAGGGTTTCATAGAGTGGGTGAAGTCGCTCCAAGCATGTCGGAACTCGGGACGACTCCTTAAAAACTGATGCCGATCTCGAGCAGCAGTCGCTTGTCCGACTCACCGCCATCACGCCACTCGCCGCTGCCAGTCAGGTCAAAGAACACATTGCCATCTCCCGGCAGCCAGCGCACGCCGCCTTCCAAGAGCAGCGAATCTCGCTCCGGCACGTCCGGATCGACGGCGAAGCCTTGGCCAACGTTTGTCTGATAGATCGCCGAGTCCGGCACGATCGGGCGATGGCGCCAGCCGGCGACAAAGTTCGGGAACATCGGACCCGCCGCAGTATCGAAGCGTCCCCACGTCTGCCAGCCGAGCAAGGTCGTCAGTGACGTGAAATTGCGACCTGCCATCGCAGTTCCACCGATCTCCTGATAGGCAGCAAGGCTGCCGAAGGAACCATCCAACCCGAGAACCGGGCCATGCTTCCAAGCACCGGCTTCGAACTCACGGGTAAACCAGAACGACAACCGATGAACGGTCGCGTCTTGGTCGGCGTTGAAGAAGATCCCCGGACCACGACGGCGAAGCTCCTGATCGAAGAGCCCGATCTCGTAGGCAAGTGCAGCGTGGTAGCCGTCCTTCTTCCAATCCAGCGAGCTACCAAAGGCCACACCGGTCACATCGACATCGCCGAAGCCATCCACATCAAGCTGTGAATCGATGCCGCCGATCGAAAACCCGGCCTGCCATTCAGGCGTGAGCTGCCACGTCAGGCCAGCACTCGCGCTCCACGATTCGGCATCGACGCTGTTGCCTGTGGACAGACCGATATCAAGCAAGCGGAAGTCGGCGGACATCACGCGATTCCCCTGCCCTTCCGTGATCTCCGGGCGGCCGGAAGTGGCTCCACCAAGCAGACCAGGAAGGATATAAGGCTGAAGATTGGCGAGCGACACGCTGCCGAACTCCGGCTCGATAATAGGGCCGCTACCGCCTGGGTTCACCTCGGAGTCACCGCTGCCGATGACGCGACGGCCATCGTCATTCATGGCCAGCATCATCTCACCTGGGCCGCCGTCGTTCACGAACGGAGCAGACAGTCCAGCCTCGGACACCGAGGCCTCCATCGCCTCCCATTCGACTCCGACGTTCGCGGCGACTTCAGGCAGCTCGGCCAAGCGGCTGCTCGCGGGAACTTCCGCCGGAGCCGGAGCGACAGGTGCGGACGCGGGTTCGGTGAAAGCGTAAGCAGCCCAATCCTCCACGGTAGGAACATCCAGCGGCAGCAAATCAGGGCGCTGGTACACCGCCAGCGGTGCCGGAGCCACCGGGGCGTGAACCGACGCGGGCAGGACTTGGGCAACCATCGGCTGCGGTTCCGCTACTGACAGAGGATCGGCATTTTCAGCCACTGCGGAAGTCCCGGTGGCAACAGGAGCAGGCGTGGACTCGATCCGGGGAGCGGGTGCATTGCCCTGCTGAGCCACAGGAGCACCCCGGTCCTGCAACTTCGGCACGAGCGTCAAAAGCAACGCCACCACCGCCGCCGCAGCCACCCATGCCGAGCGACGTGGCGAACCGAAGACGACATGGCGAATCCGGGTGCGCTCCCACCACCCCGGGCGGGCCAAGGCGGGCAACGCCTCGGTCATGCGGTTGCAAAAGCGGCGATAAGAAAGCGCTTCCTCGCGCAGCGAGGTATTCACCTCCATGCGGCGCTCCAGCTGCTCGCGCTGAGCCGCAGGCATTTCGCCAAGAGCCCACGCGGTCAGGTTGTCACCTGCAGCCGCGCCCGTCATCTGGCGGATCAATTCGCGCCGCTCCTCGTCCTCGAAAGCGATCTCACCGGGATCGAGGGCTTCAGTAAGCAGCGCTGTGAATTCTTCAAGCTCCGCCGCTTCGGTCTCAACCGGATTGGCATCCACAGCGGCAAAGGCGGCCAGCAGCTTGCTGCGCTGCGCCGAGGACAACTCGATCTCGCCGGGGTCAAGCGCTTCAGAGAGTAGCTTTTCAAACTCATCGTCCGGAGCACCCATCAGCGGCGCGCCTTCGTCAGCCCCTGGCGGCGACGACGATAGCTCGGCATCACCGGGACCAAATGCCTCGGCGAGCAGCTTCTCGAATTCGTCGTCGGGCGTAATCATCGGCCGTGACCCTCCTTCAGCCACTGGTCGCGCAGCTCCTTCACCGCGTGGTGAAGCAGGTAGCCCACGTGACCTTCCGTGATGCCGGTGACCTCGCTGATTTCGCGGTAGCTCAGACCGGCCTGGAATTTCAGCCGTACCAGCTCGCGCTCGCGCTCCGGCAGCGACTCCACCATCCGCAGCAACGCGGAATTCTTCTCCTCCGTCTCGATCCGATCGGACGGCGCTGGGATGCCGTCGATGTCCCGCTCCAAATGATCGTCCTCCAGTGGGACGAGGCGGAACTGCTTGCGCCGGACATCGATCAGGCGATTCCGGCAGACGCTGAAAAGCCACGCAGAGAGGTTCTGCGGGCGTGCCTTGGTCACTTCCGAAGCCAAACTGAGAAAGGTGTCCTGCACGGCGTCCCGCGCCATCTCGCGGTCGCCACATTGGCCAAGGGCGTATTTCAGAAGCGGCTTCTCGTAGCGCTCGAGGGTTTCCAACAACCAGGCGTCGGAGGACTCGGAAGTCAGGGCAGGCATGGGAAGGGAAATGCTGTAGAGAGGGGAAACTCCCGCCGCCGGTGCGTGCGTGCCCGACGACGGGAGCCTAGTGGCCTTGGAGGGGAAAACGGAAGCTCCGGAATCGGTGCTGGAATGCATGACGAGCACCCAGGAACTTCCTTGGAAATTTCCCGAAAATATTTTCCCGAGGCGGGTCAGGTCAGCCAAACACCGGCCAGCGCCACGACGAAGACGCCGAGCGAGACGACCAACCCCGCGCCGAAAATCAGCAGCCGTCCACGCCCGAGCGGGCGACCGTCACGAAACAATCCCCGCAGGTAAAGTTCGGCCACCGGGCCGAGCAGGAAGCAAAAATTCGCCCCGACGGCGACCATGACAGCCATCACCACCGCGATCAAAAGCGACGCTCCCTGATTCAGCCAGCCCGCGATGACGCCCAGCCCGGGGACAAGGAGGACGGCATTGTACCAAAGCCGCAGCTTCTCCCAAGCCAGCACGATTTCCCTCAACGCCGGCCGCTGGAGGTCGTCCGGTTCCGAACCGGCGACTGGCGGGGCGTAGGGATTCTCATTCACGGAAGGGAGGCCAAGCGACGGAGGTAATCGAAGGTATAAAGCCCCGTGGAGTGCCCGTCAGCCCAGAAAAGCTGGATCGCGTAGCCGCCGATCACCTCACTCTTCAGCAACTCGAAGCCGCGCGGGCCGATCTGCTGGACCGGCCGGAGCACCCGGCCGAGCGCATCCGGCTCGCCTTGGCAGGCGGCGCAAGGACAGGCGCGGCGGAGCAGATCGAGCGGCAGGTAGAGCTCCTCGCCATCGTCGAAAGCAAGGGCGAGTTCATTGCCGATCACGATGACGTTTTGCAGGAGACTCATACGGGATAAGAACGGTAGCCAAAGAGTGCCGAGCCGACACGTACCACGGTGGAGCCCTCAAGCACGGCATCCTCGAAATCCGCGCTCATGCCCATGCTCAGCCCGGGCAGGGCGAGGCCGGATTCAGTTCGCAAACGGTCGCGCAACTCGCGGGTGGCGGCGAACCACCGGAGGGCTGCGGCGGCATCGTCCGGAGGGATGGCCATCAGGCCGGTGATTTCCACATGGCGGAAAGCAGCGAGTTCCCCTGCCGCAGCGAGCAACTCCTCGGGCGAAAAGCCGCCCTTGCTCGCTTCAGCGGCGATATTGACCTCAAGATAAATCCGCGGCCGTTTGCCTTCCTCACCAGCCACGCGGTCCAGATATTCGGCCAAGCGCAGCGAATCGACGCTGTGGATGATTGGGAATGCAGTCACCACCTTGCGCACCTTGTTGCGCTGGAGGCCACCGATGAAGTGCCACTCGATGTCGCCGGGAAGCGCCTCAATCTTCGGCGCAGCCTCCTGCTGACGACTTTCCCCGAAGCTGCGCTGGCCAGCCTCATAGGCCTCCTGCACCGCCTCGGCGGGAAAGGTTTTCGACACAGCCAGCAACGCCACCTCGCCGGTCTCGCGACCGGCACGGCGGCAGGCGTCATCAATGCGTCCGCGCAGGGCGGCCAAGCGTCCGGCTAACTCGCCCATCAACGACGCTCCAGCATCCCGGCCATCCGGGCATTGCGAGTGATTTTCACCAAGTCGCCGAGGATCGAGATGCCCTCGCGCTTGTAGGGATCGAGTCCGCTCGGCCACTTCGGCGTGTCGTCGAGTTCGGCGGTCTCATCCTTGGCCCGGCGCATGAACTCCTCGTTCTCTTTGCTCGGATCGAAGGACCGCAAATCACCGCCCTTTTCCACGTCGTCCAGCGTCAGCTTGAAGAACGTGAAGACCTCCTTGTCCTTCTTCTCAACTTCGGCGAAGCGGGCCTTACGCTCGACATTCCGGTCGCGTTGCTGGGCCTCGATGTCATCGAGCTCCTTCTTCCGCTCGGCGAGGTTGAGCGAGACCTTGTTGTCGCGAATGCGAGCCTTGGTCTTGGTCACGTCTTCGATGACGTAGGAGAAATCCTTCGAGTCCTTGATCCGCTCGGTGCTGAGTTCAGCCAAGCGTGGCAGGAAGAGGTCTTCCTTCTTCATCGGCGAGAAATCGGGAGCGACGCGGATGCGGTCATACTCCAGCGGGTGATCCAGGAACGCCTCACCGACTTCAAGAGCGTCGGTCAAGCTCGGCAGTACCACGTTTGGCACCACGCCCTTGTTCTGGGTCGAGTTGCCGGAAGGACGGTAGAACTTCTGGATGGTCACCTTGAGAGTACCAGCCTTGTTGCGAGCCTTGAAGAAGGGCAACATGCGGCCGATGTCCATCGGCTGCTGTACGGTGCCTTTTCCGAAGGTGGAAGACTCGCCGACGATCACCGCACGGTTGTCGTCCTGAAGCGCACCGGCAAGAATCTCACTGGCGGAGGCACTGCTCTTGTCGGTGAGCACTACCATCGGGCCGTCATAGATCGGCTCCTTGGCATCCGACTCTTTCACTTGAATCTCGCCGAAGGTGTTCTTCACCTGCACCACGGGACCACGGCGGGTGAAGAAGCCGGTCATGCGACGAACTTCCTCAAGCGCACCGCCCCCGTTGTTGCGGAGGTCAAGCACGAGCCCGTCGATATTCTCATCCTTGAGACGCTCAAGCAAACGCTCAACGTCCACCGAGCAACGGGTCTTGCCCTCGTCAAAGTCGGCGTAGAACGACGGCAAGGTGATCACCCCGACGCGGGTCTTTTCGCCATCAGTGCCCTTCGTGTCGATGATCTCGGCGCTGGCTTGCTCGTCCTTCAGCTCGACCATGTCGCGGGTAATGGCGACGAGCGCGGTCTCGCCTGGCGCACCGCCGGCGGGCTCGACCTTCAGTTGCACCGGCGTGTCCTTCTGGCCACGGATCAGATCGACCACCTTGTCGATCTTCATGAACATGATGTCGACCATCTCGCGCGGTCCGTCGCCATCGGGGTCGACAGCCACCACGCGGTCGTTCAGCTTGAGAACGCCGTGCTTGTCAGCCGGGCCACCAACGACGATGCCCATGATTTTGGTCGCGCCGTCTTCCTCGCCCTGCAGGAGGGCTCCGATTCCGACGAGCTCGTTTTTCATCCCGTCGCGGAAGCGGTCCATCTCGCGGGTGCTCATGTAGTCGGTGTGCGGATCAAACGAGCGGGCCACCGAGCTCAGGAACATGGCGGCCACGTCCTCGTCATCCACGTCCTTCACGACGCTGTGGAGGAAACGCTCGTAGCGCAGCGAGATCTTCTCCTTCGGGTCCTTGTCGTTCTTGAGCGGGTTCGGCTTGCCCTGCTTCTCGGCCATCTGGGCGATCATGTCGCGGCGGAGGGTTTCCGAAAGAACGGCCTCTTTGATCTGCTTGCCCCAGTTTGCGGTGGCCTCGGCCTCGTCCTTCGGCCAAGCGGCATCCTTGCGGCTGCGCTCGATGCTGTCCTGCTGGGTGAAGTCGAAATGGTTCTCGGCCAGAAGGCGCTTGGTTTCGGCCACGCGAGCTTCCACCCGCTGCTTGAAGGTATCGTAGATGTCCTTGGCAGCCACCATGCTGTTCTCCTGCAGCAGCATGGCGGACAGGTCCTTGCCATACTGGCGATTGAAACGGTCGATGTCGCCCTGAGTAAAATAGGCCTTCCCGGAGTCGAGATCAGCGATGAAATCGTCGAGGAAGCGTTGGCTCAGGTTGTTGAAGGGCAATCGGGCAAAGTGGCTATTCTGCAGCATGATCGCCATCTGCCGCCCGACTTCGTCGAAATTGGCCTGTTGTGCGCAGGCGGTGAGCGTGGTGGCGGCGAGTGCGGCCGCCATGGCGGCTCTGCGAATACGGGATATGCTCATGGAGAGAACCAAGTCTGGGCTGAACAAGTGGGAGAGCGTCGCACGAACGGTCAAAATGTCGATTTTTTAAAAAGCGCGGGAAAGTATCTCACGGCTTCTTGGCGGCGGCCCGTTTGCCTGCCAACCAGCGCTCGAAATAGTCATCCTTTGCCTTTTTTTCGAGCTCCTTGATGTCCTCGGCGGGATCGTCCGCGGGCCCGCCAGGGAGAAGGAAGAGACGCATCGCCTGATCCAAGCCCATGGGACGGGCGGCGAGGGTCATTTCCATCTTCTTCACTTCGGCACCCCGGAGAACCTCCAGGTTCACCTTGTCCCCCGGCTTGTGACGGCGGATCTCCGTCGCGAAACCCTCGCGGGCACCCAGTCCCGCTGGCCACTTGAGATCGTTCAGCCCGATGATCACGTCGTTCACTTGGAGGCCTGCCTTCATCGCCGGCGTGTCTGGATGGACCCACGTGACCAAGACACCGCCGCGTTGCTCGTTGTTCCCGGGCAGCACCACGTTCCGTTCATCCATCTGGATCCCGACGTAGCCCTGCCCCTCCTTCCGCTGGTATTCTGAAACGATGACTTCCTTGAGTGCCTCCCGCAGCCTGAGCCGGACCTCGGGGTCCGTTGCTGCGTCATGCTCCTTCAGCAGGCGCTCCTCAGCCTGCACCGGCTTTTCTTGCCCCCAGGCGATCAGGTCGCGCTGGGCTTGGACGCGGTCCTTGTATTCCTCACTCGCCAGAGATCCCAGCGCGGCAGCCGGAAACTCACTTTCACCAAAAACCGACGCCGGAAGCATCCAAAGGATACTTCCGGCGAAGGACAAACAAATGGTGTTTACCGGGCTCATCGCACGGCTTACGAAACGCTAATTTCCGGTGATGTTCTTTTGCGGAACCTCGATGGTATCCTTCGGCTCGAGCTTGATGTTCATGTGCTCGGGCTTCTTGAGATTGTATTCCTTCACATCTTTGCCACGGGTAAGCCGGACCCGGTTCATCGCGCCAAACGGCGTCGCGCCCCTGGCGGATTGCACCGCTTCCCAGATGGTCAGTCCCCGGTAGTACTTCACCGGTCCCGGATTCTGAACTTGGCCACCGACCGTCACGATCAGCTCCTCCAGGTTTTCCAAGCTGGTCGCGATGACATTCACCGCCGGAGTGGTGAAGATCTTCTCGGCGCGGTAGGCCGCCTCGATGCTTTGGGCAAGCGAGGTCGGGCTCAGGCCAGCGGCGCGAATCGGTCCCGATAAGAGCGGCAGACGGATGGTACCGCTGTCGGAAACGGTGTAGGCTCCGCTGATCAAGGATGAATCCTCGGCCGGAACACCCTTGATCTGGATCTGGATCGCACGCCCGGCGCTGACCGTGGTTTGCGCCATCAGCCCCGGCACGGAGAGGCAAAGAAACGCCAACAGCAGGAACAATCGCTTCATAAAACAGAGTCTCGGTTGATGGTTCACACTGTCAATACAGGTCTTGTTTCGAGTCGTCTGTCGAACTTGCACGCGGCGAGTTCCGGGGCGTCGGAGATTGCGACGGAGCCTGGCTTGCCACCTGCGCTGGCATCGACTGCGACTCGGCCGGTGCGTAGTAGGTGTAGTAGCTCGTGTAGTATTGATACTGGCTATCGCTGCGGACATCCACGTTGTTCAGCACCACGCCGATGACGTGACCGCCCACGTTTTCGACCGCCTGCTTCACGCGCATCAGCATGTTGCGCGGCAGCTTGCGGTGCTGGACCACGATCATGGTCAAGTCCACTTCGCTCGCGAGTACCGAGGCATCGCTCACGCCGAGGATCGGCGGTGAGTCCACCAAGACGAGGTCGAAGCGCTGCTTCACGTCCTGGATCAGCTCGGACATGCGGCGGCTGTTAAGGATACCGGCGGCGTCCGCTGGAAGGATTCCAGAGGGCATGAAGTAGAGATTGTCCACCGGGGTCTGGAGAATCACGTCTTCCAGCATCAGCTCCGTGGTCAGGTAATTCGTCAGACCGACGGAATTGTTGATGTCGAAGAAGGTGTGCAGGCGCGGACGACGCAAGTCTGCGTCGATCATCAGCGTGGTGTATCCGCCCTGCGCGCAAATGTAGGCGAGGTTGACTAAGGTGGTCGATTTGCCTTCGCCGGCACCACCGGACACGACGGTGATGGCGTTGTCTTCCGGGTTCTTCCGGTTGAACTCGATGTTCGTCCGCAGGATTCGGTAGGCCTCTGCATCCGGGCTCATGCCGCTCTGCTTGTAGAGAACGCCCACATCCTTCGGAATGACGGCCAACACCGGGACCTGAAGGTAGCGCTCGACGTCCTCCAGCGACTTCACGGAGGTATCAAGGTATTCGAGGAAGAAGGCGACACCGATGCCGAAGATCATTCCCACAATCGCGCCCAGCGTCAGGTTCAAGGTGACATTCGGGCTCACTGGAACCTGCGAGATCATCGGCTCTTCGTGAAGGATAATCGGATCTTCGGTGATCTTCGTCTGCATCTCCTCGGAGATCAGCTTCACCTTGAGTTGCTCCAGCAGGCGCTGGGCGGTTTCGAAGTCATTCTTGGCATCCACGAAGTTCTGGTTGGCGATGCCCTGCTTGACGGCATCGTCCTCCTTCGTGTCCATGCGGGTCTTGAGACGGGCCAACTGCTCTTGGGCTAAGGCCAGCTTGGCCTTGAGGGTTTCACGCAGGTTCGCCACCGCTTCGACCAAATCCTTCTCCATGCTCCGAAGGTTCGACGCTTGGGACTCCATCATGGGATGCCGCTCGCCACGTCCCTGGCTCTTCATCGCCTCGTACTGCCGCTTCTGCTCCTGATACTGGGGCAGCAACACGGGAATGATATTATCCGGCAGGCTCAGGCCTGAGGCATAGTTCATCAGCTGAGGACCATCATATCTCAACAAGGTCTCGATCTGGCTCTCCAGCTGGATCTTCTCCTGCTCCAGATCCACAAAGGCTTTCGCCGCTGACTCCGCATCGTCTGCCTTGGTGAAGCCCCTGGCTCCTTGGGAAACACTGGGATCACCCCAGTAAATGATGCCTTCGGTCCGGATGATCTGTGAAAGGAGCTTGCGCTTATCTTCCACCGCATCTTCTTGCACGATCACTGCCTTGCGGAGTTCATCGAGGGCTTGGTTGGCGTATTCGCCCTGGAGCTTTCGGCGGCGCTCGCGATACGCCTCGGCCACTTCCTTGGCGATCTTCTGGGCGTCCTTCGGATCATTGTAGCGGACCCGGATCTCGATGAGCGAGGTGCCGCGAATGTCTTGAGCATCAACGATTCCCTTGAGGGTTCGGCGCACCGTTTCAAGGTCGGTATTCCACCGGTTGACGAGGTCCAGGTTCTCGATCGCGGCATCAAGCGTCTTCTGGGCCTTGATCACGGCGAATTCCGTCGGGAAGAAGGTAGCGCCGTTCTCCATCGTATCACGATTGTTGGCGGCTCCTTGGAGCACCTGCGTGCCGGTACCTTTGGGCCGCACCTGCACGACCGCCGTGCTCTCATACTTCTTCGGCATCACGTAGGTGATGACCAGCGCGGTCATGAAAACCAACAGGAAGGTCAAAAGGATGACCCCGTAGCGGTTTTTGACGACCTGCCAATAGTCGATGGCATGGAGGGAAGCCTCCGATGGGTTGGTTGATTGGTTCATTTCGAACGATTGCTGAATGGTTTATTGATGCTGATCGCTTCCCGTTCAAACGAAAAACTCCCGCAATGGCTGGCCATTGCGGGAGTCTTTGAACGTGAAGGGTCCTTGTTTTGTTGGAGAGTGTTTCCGGGAAAGAGCCTCCTATGCCGACATCAGAACTCGGCGCGCAGACCGACGCTCACGCGGTTGCGGTTGTAGCTCTGGTCCGGGAAGTCGGACTCGGAATCGGTGTAGTTGTAGGAAACCGTTCCGTAGAGCATCTCGGTGAACTTGACCGAAAGGCCGATGTAGGCGTTCCAAATGTCCTCATCGAAACCACCGGATGCCACAGGGCCAGTTCCTGCAACGAGGCGGCCGTCATCAAAGGTAGCAGGGATGTAATCCAAGCCACCGAAGACGGTGAGCATCTGGGACACGGTGTATTCACCCGCGACGCCAAGACGAAGTGTATCGCGATCGCCGAATTCGTAGACCGCAATGTTCGGGGTAGGCACGGCAGGAATCAGAACGCTCCGGACCGTGTCATAGCCTTCGATGCCATAGCGCAAGAAACCACGGACCGTGAATGCCTCGTTGATCTGCGAGCGCATGGTGGCCTCGATATAGGGAGAGGTTGCATCCCCTCCGCCATCGACTTCATGGAACTGGGCACCAACGCGGGCGATCAAGATCGTATTGGGACTGAAGCGATGCTCCACACCACCAAGGAGGTAGTGATCCTCATAGTCCGAAGCAAGATCATCGCCATCGGTCTGTGCGTAGCGATAGTCGGCGGTCAGGACCGTCTGAGGCGTCAATTGATAACGGAACTGATTGTAAACGCTCCAAGTGAAGCGGTCTTGGCTGGAGACATCGTCGCCATAGTTCAGCCCGGAGAGCACGAAACCAGTGTAGGTGGCGAAGCGCTCGCTCCAGCGATAGCCCACGGAATTATCCGTCGACCAATACAGATACTCACCCGTTTGGCGGGCAGTGGAGAAACCGTAGGCGTAGTCGGGCTCAAGCTCGTAAGCAATAAAGTTACGGCTCGAAAACCGGAGGCGCTCGCTAAAGCGGTGGGTGAAATTCACTCCCACACGAGCTTGGCCGTAGAGATCTTCGGAACCAAGGCCTTCGGGCTCGTCAAAGTAATAGATGGCACCGAGACGAGCATAGACATCCCAAGTGGTCTGCGGCGTGATCGAAACGAACGACAATCCAATGAAAGGATTGATGCTCAGCGCTTCATCATCGCTCCCCCCAAGAAGCTCACCCGCATCGAGGGTGCCATTGGCATTGGCATCCACGAAGAGAGGGGCAGTCGGGTTGACGTTGTCGTCCCAGATCACATTGATCCCGACGCTCCACTTGAGCGGAAGGCTCTCCTGAGCCTCATCGGGAATGTAATACAGGTTGGCGTGAGCCGCTCCGAGGGAGGACGCAACGGCAAGGGTGGAAAAAAGGCTGCGTTTCATGAAAAGGAAGCTGCAGGGGATGGGAAAATTTACCGGGGACTATTAGTTACGTCCGCGGATGAAAAAAAGTTGCGTATCTTCCGGGCGATCGATGTCCGAGCCATTGGGCGGGGTGATGATCGGCGGGATGATGATCGGAGGACCCGGCGGGAAACCCGGATTTCCTGGAGGCGCACCACCAGGAGTCGGACCCACTGGACCTTGGCCCGGGAAATCGAGCGGGTTCCAAGCCGGCTTGACGTCGACTGCAGCACCCTTGACGTCCTTCGAGCCCTTGGAGCTGTAGCCGGACTCACCGCGATTTGGATCGAGGCGGCTAAGAACGGCCTGGACATCAGCGAGCGCTTCCGGGGCAACGGCCACGGCACACTGGGAAATCAAGCGCATCTTGTCGGGAGCGACGGAAGCCGCGGTCTCGACGATCGCAGCCACGGTCTTGGCGTCAGCCTTGGATTCCTGAATCGCAGCCTTCACGACTTCACAGGCGCAGTCTGGATTTGCAGAAACTTCTTTCTCAACCACTGCCAGCACATCAGCCGGCTTTTCAGCAACGGCAATTTTGACGGAGGCAGCAAGGTTCAGGCAATCGGTTTCAGCCGTCGCAACGGCAGGAGCGAGGCCCAAAGCCGCCGCTACGAGCGCGAATCGGAACGTGGTTTTCATTTGGAAATTCGAGTCGGGATGTCGGGACCGGGTGAAAAAGAGCGGGTAGTGGGAATCGAACCCACATAGCTAGCTTGGAAGGCTAGAGCTTTACCACTAAGCTATACCCGCGAAGTCGTGGCGAAGCTAACAGGCCGTCAGAAGAAGCGGCAAGCTCTTTTTGCCGGAAATCTCTTGGTTTTCCGGCCTTCCACACGTGATCGCGTAAGGCATTGGACACAAGGATTTGGGTTGCAGCGAGCGCCCGTTCGAGATACCGACCGGCCCGGGAACGAGCGGGTGTAGTTCAATGGTAGAACGCGAGCTTCCCAAGCCTGAGGCGTGGGTTCGATTCCCATCACCCGTACCACTCCTCTTTGCCGGCCGGATTCAGCGACTGACGTGAATGTTTGCCTCTTCGTGGAACCTCCACGGAAGATCCTGCGCCCTTGATATTCCGATGCGGAAGCTGCTGGTGACGGCCTTGGAGGCTCCAGTGACGATTCCCGTGCTCTCGCCATTGAGGAATTCGCAGCCATGGGCCGCACCGTCGATCCCCAACGCGCGGGTCAATTTGCCGGGCCCGGAGCACAACTCACGCACCATCGATCTCCCCCGCCGTTCCATCATTCGCTCGATCCCCGCCAGCGGTTCCAAGGCCCGGAATAGCACGAATCCCGACCCGTGCGGCCCGTGGACGAGCACGTTGAAGAGCCAATGGACCCCGTAGTTGAGATAAACGTAGGCCGTCCCCGCCGGGTGGGACGCCACAAAGGCCCGCGCGCCCGGCCGGAAGAAGGTGTGGCAAGCCTCATCGCCCTCGGCCGCGTAAGCCTCGGTTTCCACGATCCGGGCCTCGCAGCCATGCCAAAGGAACTTCGCTCCGATCAGCCCTCGGGCGCAGTCCACCACGGAACTCCGCTCGAAAAATTCCGCCGTCAGTCGTTCCATCGTCCTTAAAGCCCGGTCGGGCGATCAATGAAAAGCTGCTCCAGCGCGAAATCCCGGGCAAGCCGGCCGGCCAACGCCTTCACGCCAAAGGTCTCCGTGGCATAATGACCCGCATACAATATATTTACACCAAGTTCTTCCGCCAAAGGATAACTCCAATGGGGCCCTTCCCCTGTGATAAACGTATCAATTCCCGAGGTCTGGCAAATCGCGACTTCGGACCCCGCCCCACCCGTGACCAGACCTATCTTTCTGACCATCTCCGGCCCTCCTGGACATACATGAACCGGCCCCGCCACCGCTTCGGACACCTTTGAAATCAATGAGTCACGAGCAATTTCAACCTCCGCGACCACCCCAATCGTGATCCCCTTCCAGTCGAAAAAGGTGCCGTTCGGCTCGAAACCCAGCGCCTTGAGCATCAAGGCGTTGTTCCCCAGCTCGGGATGCACGTCGAGCGGCAGGTGGGCCGAGTAGATCGCCAGCCCACCGTCCATCGCCGCCTTGATCTTCCGGTAGAAGGCCCGCGTCAGCGGCTGCGTTCCCTGCCAGAACATCCCGTGGTGCACCACCAGCAGGTCCGCGCCCTCCGCCACCGCCGCCTCGACCACCGGCAGCGATCCATCCACGGCTGCAGCGACTTTTGTGACAATCCCACCATTCTCAAGCTGCAGACCATTTACAGCCCCGGAATAGTCAGGGATCTCGGAAATTCTCAGCTCGGCGTCGAGAAACGCCACGATCTCCTGCAAGCTTGCCATGCCCGAGCCTTCACTCCCCGCAGAACCGAGTCAAATCCGCTGGCAGCCCCGAGCGCCATTCCCGCAGGCCTCCCCACTCCGCCGTGAGCTTGCAGGCGTGCAGCGCATGCCGAGGCAAGATCAGCCGCGCCACCGACTCCTCGGAAAGCCCGTCCGCCATCTGCTCCAGATACGGTCGCCCGTCCGTCCCGTAGATCTTGTCCCCCACCAGTGGATGGCCCAGATGCTCCAGATGCACCCGTATCTGATGCATCCGCCCGGTTTCCGGGAAGCATCGCAGCACCGCGAACTCGCCCAGCGCACACGAAAAACGCCGCTCGACCCGGAAGCTCGTCACGCAGTCCCGCCCCGCCGGATCCACTGCCTGCCGCAACCAGATCTTCCCGCCTGCTCTTATAATAGCAGCCTCCACCCTTCTCTCCTCCCACGCCGGCCAACCGTGGACCACCGCGAGGTATTCCTTCCCGATCTCCCGCCGCTCGAATTGCCGCGAGAAATGCCGCGCCGCTGCCGCATGCTTCGCCACCAACACCAGGCCGCTGGTTTCCCGGTCCAGCCGCGTCAGGATCGAAAGCCGCGCGCCATTCGCGATCTCATAGCGCAGCAACTCCTCCAGACCTCCTAGCAGCGTTGCCTCCACCTTCCCATTCGCCGGGTGCACCGCCAGCGGGGCTGGCTTGTCGACGACGATCCAGTCCTCCGACTCATCGATCACTTGGAAATCGCACACCGCCCGCACGGACCGAGTTTCCCCGCGGTGGTGCGATTCGCCACGATTTTCTCTGGTCTCTGGTCTCTACCCTCTGGTCTCTTCCCCCCATGTCCGCCGACGCGCAGCACACTCTGGCCTCCGCCGCCACCCTTGAGGGCACCTCTCTTCACACCGGGGCCAAAGTCACCCTTACCCTGAAGCCCGCTCCTGTTGACCATGGCTTCAAGTTCCGCCGCGTCGATCTGCCGGACCAGCCATTCATCGATGCCGACGCCGACAAGGTACAGACCGTCGAGCGCGCCACGACCCTCGCCGAGGGTTCGGTGAAGGTTCACACCGTCGAGCACGTCCTTTCCGCCCTCACCGGCATGGGCATCGACAATGCCCTCATCGAGATGGACGCCAACGAGCCACCGATCGGCGACGGCTCCTCCCGCCCCTTCGTCGAGCTCATCAAGAAGGCTGGCCTCGCCGCCCAGGATGCCCCTCGCAAGATCTGGGAAATCCGCGAACCCATTCACCAGGAAACCGGCGACGGCTCGCTCATCACCATCGTCCCCAGCAAGACCTTCCGCGTCTCCGTCACCAATGTCGGACCTGATGGCCGATTTACTCAGTACTTCTCCAGCGAAGTCACCCCGGAACTCTACGAGAAGGAAATCGCTCCGGCCCGCACCTTCGTTTACTACGAGGACGTCAAGCCGCTGTTAGAGAAAGGCCTGATCAAGGGCGGCTCGCTGGAGAACGCCGTCGTCGTCCGCGGCAACGAGGTGATGAGCAAGGAAGCCCTGCGCTTCTCCAATGAATTCGCCCGCCACAAGGCGCTCGATGTGATCGGCGACCTGATCCTTTCCGGTAAGCGCATCCTCGGCCACGTCATCGCGGTGAAGCCGGGCCACGGCCCGAACTCAAAACTCGCTGCCACACTGAAGCGCGAATACGGCCGCATGCGCTCGCTGGCTGCACCTTTCGCCCTTCCGCGCGGCGAGACCGTTCTCGATATCAACGACGTCCTCAAGATTCTGCCTCATCGCTACCCCTTCCTGATGGTGGACCGCATCATCGACATGGTCGGCGACTCGAAGTGCACCGGCGTGAAGAACGTCACCATCAACGAGCCCTACTTCATCGGACACTTCCCCGGCCACCCCATCATGCCCGGCGTGCTCCAACTCGAAGCGATGGCACAAGTTTCCTCCGTCCTCATGCTCCGCAAGCCGGAGAATCAAGGTAAGATCGGCTACTTCATGAGCGCGGACAATGTGAAGTGGCGCCGCCCCGTCCTCCCCGGCGACACCCTTCACATCGAGGCGGAAGTCCTGAAAATCCGCGGCTCCATCGGCCAGACCCGCTGCCGCTGCATGGTCGGAAACGAAGTAGCCTCGGAAGCCGAACTGAAGTTCGCGCTCGTGGCGCAGTAAGAGCCTTCCCGGGCTGCGGCGACACGTCGTCGCAGTCCAAGGTCGTTACCGGTACACAACGTCGGCATTGACCCGCCGCCGCTTTCCCGAAGAGTGCAGCGTGCCGTCGTTGCCCGATGCCTGGCTCACCACGCCGCGGAAGTTCCCGCTGCGAGACCGGCTCATCTTCCTGCGAATCGTGCGGCCGGATTGGGTGGAGACGGATGACCTCCGCTACTTCTTCGAAAACCATCGACGGGTGCTCACCCACGGCCGACTCGTGCACTCCGCGGTGATCCAGGCAAATCGGACGCTCTACGAGCCGCATGGACCGGATGCCCCGGGAGAGATCGTCTACGATTTCGCCGGAGGAACGGAGCCGGAGGACTTGCTCAAGCTGGCAGAGCGACTGAAAACCCTGCGCCGTGATGGCTCTGCGGACCCGCGGGCGGATCGGATCGGCGATTATCTCGGGAAGGTCACCGAGCGCGTGTTCGGCTGGCCGATTCCTGAAGGATGGGGACCGGAGACATGCCGGATTTCCTCGGTCTATTTCCCCCGCCATCATTTATGGGGTTGTCGGCTGGAAGAAAAGATCGTGCCGGTGTGCGTGGATCCCGAGACCGGCGTGGCAGTCGTGTTTCCGGCCAAATACTGGAGCGCGGTTTAGGCGACGAAACTCCGTGGAGCGACGGGGATTGAGAATTGAAGTCCGCAGCCAACGCCCTTACCGTCATGCCATGATACCGAAGACCGTGGTCTGGCTATCGCTCGCCTGCCATTTGGTGATGTCCTGCCAACAACAGGAAGCTGAACGCTACGAAATTCGGTTTGCCACGCTGGATGCGGTGGAACGGTCGAAAATCCCGCATGTAGGAGAGTTCCTTGCCCTCTATCCCAACGCAACCATGCGTTACTTGGACTTCGCGGAAACAGAGTTCCCCGGCCTCAGCTTGGACGCGATGCTTCACGATCGCTACGTGCTTAACTTACGGCTCCCGGTGGACTACAGCGCGGACGGTCGAGCGATTGTGAAATATGGAGACCCCCAGCTATCTCTCATGGAGATCACTGGCGTCACGGAGCTGGCGGGACGGCTTCACGAAACGACGTATGGCAGCTTGCAGCTTTATTTTGGAGCCTTCGAGTGGGCGAAGGTTGTCGCGGCGAAAGGAGATCCCTCCGTGCTCGGCCAGCCGTTGGAAAAGGGCAAGCCCGTGAAGGACTTCGCGCTCGTGCGGAAATCTTACGACGAGCTCAAGCGCTGAATCCGATCGGCAAGATTGGTTTGGCAGGCTGCGCTTGGGCGAAGTAAGCGAACTCCGCACATGGACGCCGAACTGGAAGCAGCAGCGAGAGCCGCAGGAGTCGGCCGCGGGGAGAAGCACATCTTCCTCTGCGCCGATGCGAGCAAGCCGAAGTGCTGCGATCCGGCGCAGGGTCTCGTTTCGTGGGATTTCCTCAAGAAGCGGCTCGCGGAACTCAGCCAAAACGGGCCGCTGATCCTGCGGACCAAGGCGGATTGCCTGCGCGTCTGCATGCGGGGGCCAGTGGCGGTGGTGTATCCAGATGGCGTCTGGTATCACTCCTGCACGCCGCAGGTGCTGGAGCGGATCGTGACGGAGCACTTGATCGGCGGGGTGCCAGTGGAGGATTTCCGGCTGCACGGATGAAGTGGTTTTCGCTCCGGGCTTGCTCCGGCGGGCCGTCCGGCCCATGGCTTGGCCCTTGCCATGCCCGGTCTGATCATCGCTCCACGCGCCCGCATTTTCCACGGCCACGAATGGGTCTACGCCACGGAGGTCAAAAAGACCTTCGGCGATCCCCAGCCCGGCGACGTGATCACGTTGAAGGATTTTCACGACCGACCGCTCGGCACGGCGATCTACAACCCGGCCTCGCAGATCGTCGCGCGGCGCTTCTCGCGGCGTCGGCAGGATCTCGACGCGGACTTTTTCCTGCGCCGGATCGGCCAGGCGATCGAGCACCGCAAAAATGCCGGCCTCGATGAAACGCTGGCCCGGCTGGTGTGGAGCGAGTCGGATGGCTTGCCGGGGCTGATCATCGATCGCTACGGCGCACATGTCGTGGTGCAGACGCTGACGCTGGCGATGCGGCAGCGGGTCGAGCTGATCGTGGCGGCGTTGAAGGAGTTGGTGTCTCCGGAGTCGCTCATCCTGCGCAATGACTCCCCGGTGCTGAAGGCGGAGGGTATCGAGGAGGAAATCACGATGCTTCACGGCGCGACTCCCGGAGCCTTCGTCGTCGAGGCAAACGGCCTCAAATTCGAGATCGATCTCTTCGACGGCCAGAAGACCGGCCTCTACCTCGACCAGCTCCAGTCGCACGCCGAAGTGGCGAAGTTTGCGAAGGGCAAGCGCGTGCTCGATTGCTTCACCAACCAAGGTGGCTTCGCCCTCGCCTGTGCCAAGGCTGGCGCGGCGAAGGTCACCGCAGTGGACATCTCCGAAGGCGCCTGCGCCGCCGCCCGCCGCAATGCAGAGCTGAACGGGCTCGAGGTGGAAGTTATCGCGCACAATGTCTTCGACTTCCTCAAGCACGCGCAGCCGGAGTATGACCTGATCATCCTCGATCCGCCGAGCTTCACGCGGAACAAGAAGACGCTCGTGGATGCCATGCGCGGCTACAAGGAGATCCACCTGCGCTCGCTGAAGCTGTTGGAAAAGGGCGGTATCCTTTCGACCTTCTGTTGCTCACACCACGCCAGTCGCGAGCTGTTCCAACAGAACCTCGTGGATGCCGCGGTGGACGCGAAGAAGTCGCTGCGATTGGTCATGAACCACGGCCAACGCCCGGATCACCCGGTGCTGCTGGCGCTGCCGGAGACGGAGTACTTGAAAGGCATTACTGCCGAGCTGATGGCGGGTCGGTGAAAATCACTCATTCTCCGGGGGAGCTTCCCCGGCCGGAATCTTGATGAAGCGCGGTTCCTCCGGTGTTGAACTGGGGTCCTCGATCACCGAACCGGGCTCCAGGCCGGTCACGTCGATGGTTATCCTGTCGTAAGGGCCATCGTTTGCATCAGCCTTGCCGTAGGGGCTGACGATGAATCGCGGATTGCCCGGGACGGGCTCGGCCACCTGTGCGTTCTGCTTCGCGGTTTCCTCGGCAAGCTCCCGACGAGCTTCATCCTCACGGGCTTTGGCTTCGTTCTCGGGCGACATCTTGGGAACGCGGAAGTGCTTCTTCTCTGCCGCCGGATACATGGGATCCGCCACCATCGTGCCCGCAGGGATGTCGCGCACATCAATAATCTGGCCGCTGAACGGGCTCTTCACAAAGCCCGGCTTGTCGGCCACCGGCTCGGCGATGGGGGGCTTCTTCTCAGTCACCGCGGGACGCTCGCTGGCTTTGGTCGGTTTGGTCGCTGGCGCTGTTTCTCCCTTCTCTTCGGCAGCGGGAGTGGCTGACGAAGCAGACTCCGCAGCGGCGGGCCCGGGAGGCTTCGGCGGAATGGCTTCTTCCTTGCGCTGGCAAGCGAGCGAAGACAGCGCCAAGATGCCCGCGAGTCCGATGAGTTTCATGTTTCTAATCCATGAGAGGCCATTGTCATCCCGTCAAGATATCTGCCAATGAAGCCGGGTGACTGGCCATGGAATACGCAGATGCCGCTGCGCTTCGACCGCTTCATGGAACTCGCCCTCCACGATCCGGAGCGCGGCTACTATGCGCGTCGTATTCGCGGCGTCGGGAAGGGCGGCGACTTCACCACCACGCCCATGCTCACCCCTGCTCTCGGCAAGGCGGTGGCCGCGTGGGCGAAGTCCGGACTCAAGGAAAGCGGCTGCCGCGACCTGATTGAACTCGGCCCCGGCGAGGGCGTGCTGGCAGAGTCGGTGATGAAGGCCTTTCCCTGGTGGAGTAAACCGCGGCTGCACCTCGTGGAGCGGTCCGTCCCCTTGCGTGAGAAGCAGGCTGCACGACTCGGCAAGCGGGTGACTTGGCACGATACAATTGAGTCCGCGCTCAATGCCTGCGGTGGGAAAGCGTGCGTCTATTCGAATGAGTTCGCCGATGCGTTTCCGGTGCGCCGCTTCCGCCGCGAGGAAAACGGATGGAGCGAGCTATTCCTTGAACCGCAGGAAAGCTGGCAGGCCTGCGATGAGCTACCGGACTCTTCGGTGTTCGCGCTTTCATTCCCCCCGGGGCAGATCGTCGAAGTGGCGGAGTCGTATCACAATTGGCTGCGCGGCTGGCTGCCGAAGTGGCAAACAGGCCGGATGCTCACGATCGATTACGGTACTCCCGTGGACACGCTCTATCACCGCCGGCCACGCGGCACGGTTCGAGCTTATTTCATACAGCAGCGCCTGGAAGGCCCGGCGATCTATCAGAATCCAGGGCGTCAGGATCTCACCGCGGATGTGAATTTCACCGACCTGCAGACGTGGTCCGCACCTTCGGCAGAAACCGTGCAACTCATGACCCAGCGCGAGTTCCTGCTACCGCATGCCGATCTCGTCAATCCCGCAGATGCCCACGCAGCCGATGCCAATGGCGCGGGCGGCAGCTTTCTGGTGCTTGAGCAACGGGCGCACTGATCCGGGTTCAGCGAACCTGCGGCTCCAGCTTCGTGATCAAGCCATCGATCACCGAATCCACCGACAGCTTGATCCTCTGGTTCGCGGCAAGAGCCTGCTGTCTCTCGGGAAGGTGGCGCATCGCATACTCGACTGCCGCTTCTGTGCGCTTCCCCGCTTCAGTCATGAAGGCAGCCTCATCGGCGAGAAACGGCTGGGATTTTTCACCCACCTTGAGGTGCCAGCGATCGGAGTCCGCGCAATAGACCGCGAGAACCCCGTCCTTTTCGACACCGAGACGGGTCGCGGTTTCTAACAAATAGCCATCCATGCCACTCGCCGGTGTCTTCGCCAGCACCCGTGCACGGAGCTTGCGACTGGTGAAGCGCTCGAAATTGGCGAGCTTGAAGTTGAAAGCCTTCGCGCGGTCCCAATCGGTGGGAAGGATCTTGTCGGGATCATCAAACGGAGCATCGGGGCCCGGCTCGCGCGGTCCGTCGTAGCGTTTCGCCGCACCGGTCATCCCGGCAAATGACTCTCCGGTCACGCGGAATGCGCCGGCCTCCGTGCCCACGCGAAGGATCTTCACCTTCATCGTGTCGCCTTGTTGGATCTTTGGAAGCATCTCCAAGCCGCGGACCACATGGCCAAAGACGCTGTGCAGGTAGTCGAGCCGATGCACCTCCCGCAGCATGAAGCACCATTGGGAGCCGTTCGTGTCGGGTCCGTCGTTCGCCATCTGCACCACGCCGACGCGGTCGTGGCTCAGGGCGGGCGTGATCTCATCGGGAAACAGGTAGCCCGCGTCACCATCGCCGGTGCCAGTCGAATCGCCGCCCTGGACGACGAAGTCCGCGACCACCCGATGAAAGGTCAACCCATCGAAAAACGGCGTCCCTTTCTTCGGTCCAAGGGCTCCCTCGGCGAGGCCCACGTAGTTCGCCACCGTCATCGGCACCTGCTTGTAGTGAAGCTCCGCCACGACCACCCCGCGCGGCGTGGTCACTTCCGCATACAGTCCGTCCGGGAGAGGTTCACCAGCCCTTGCGGAGATCAGGAAAAGGGAGCCGGCGAACCCTAGAAGCAGTGGACATTTTCCCATGTCCGGAAGCTGGCCGATTTTCCTTCCGCGGACAATCTTCAGTGCCGCGACGCGCCGAATCTGCACCGCCCGGCGGGTTTCCAGCCGAATCCAAATGCCGGACTCGTCTTGCCCCGATGAAAAAACCGCGCATCTTCCGCCCATGCTCCGCGCCGTCCTCGCTTTCATCGTCTCGGTCCTGCCGCTGTCCGCCTTCGAGCTGCCGGCGAAGTCATCCCAATGCGTGGTCGGCACCGCGAAGGATTGGAACACCTCGAACGTCACGCTGAACACCTACGAGAAGCGCGGTGGCAAGTGGGTCAAAGTGAGCGGCCCGTGGACCGGGCGGCTTGGTAAGAATGGCCTCGTCTGGGGACTCGGCATCAGCCCCGTGCCCTCGGGTGCCAAGGTGAAGAGCGAGGGCGACATGCGCGCACCCGCTGGCGTCTTCCGCATCGGCGGCGCCTGGGGCGTGCATGCCGGCATCCAGAAGAACCCGAAGCTTTTCTACCGCCAGGTCACCACGCGCGACCTGTGGGTCGAGGACCCCTCATCACCGAGCTACAACAAGCACGTCATTCTAGATCACGAGCCCTCCACCGCTTGGGAAAAGAAGCAGCAGATGAAACAGAACGACTATCCGCACACGTTGAAGCTGTTCATCGCCCACAATGCCGAGCCGAAGATTTCTCCCGGCCACGGCAGCGCCATCTTCTTCCACATCTGGCGCGGCGGCGGCTCGAAGCCCACGGCCGGATGCACCACCATGGAGGAAAAGAAGCTCCGCGAGCTGATCGCCTGGGTCGACCCGGACAAGCAGCCGGTCTACGTGCTGCTGCCGGAAGCTGAATATCAGGCGAAGAAAGCGGAGTGGAAGCTTCCTTGATCCTTAGGCCGCTTCCTTCTTCGCCGCCACGCCCTGATAGAAGATCGCCATCACTGGCAAGCAGAGTGCGGTGAGCGCCGCTTGCACCCACCAGTAGGTCGTCCAGCCGCCGTGCTGTTGCACCACGGTGAAATCGTAGAGGAACTTCCCGAAAAAGATCCCGATCACCGAACCCACGCCATTGCTGGCCAGCGTCAGCAGGCCCTGCGCTTGCGTGCGCATCATCGGATCCACGCGACGGTCGAGGAAGAGCTGTCCCGTGATGAAGTAGAGCGTGTAGCACAGCCCGTGCAGCGAGATTCCCGCAATCAGCCAAGCGGGATTCGCCGTGGCGCCCGCCACCGAAAAGAACGCATAGCGCAGCGCCGAAAGCCCGAGCGCGATCATCAGCACCGTCTTCACCCGAAAGCGGGTCATCACCATCGACATCAGCAGCATCGCCGCGATCTCGCTGATCTGGCCGATGGTCATGGTCGCGGACGGCTTCAAGTTACCGAGCGCAATGAGATGCATCGGCGTGTGCATGAAAAAGACCGCCAACGGGATGCTGAGCAGCGCGGTGACGGAAAAGAAGACAAGGTGATCCCGCTCCTTCAGCAAACGGAAGGCATCCAGCCCCAGCAGCGTGCGGATCGAGCGCGAGTTGCCCATCGGTGGCGTATTCGGGAGCAGGAAAGCGATCGCTGCCCCGACGAAACGCGTGACCGCCGCAGCATAGCCCGCACCCGGCGAGCCCTCGAAGTGGAGCACGAAGCTCGTCAGCACCCCCGCCGCCATCCACCCCAGCGTGCCGCCCAACCGAACCACCGGAAACTCCCGTTCTCCGGACCGCAAGTGAACCATCGAGATACTCGCCAGCATGCTCCACATCGGCGCCGCGACGATCGATGCCGCGGCGAACAGCCCGAGGAAAAGGTAGGGAGAGTTGAGACGCTCCAGTGCCGCGAAGGCAGCGGCCAGCAGCACCCCGCTGACCATGCCGATCACCGCGAAGACCTTTTGCGCCGGGAAGCGGTTATCCGCGATGGAACCCACGATCAGCGGCGAGATCAGCGCCGCGAGCGGTGAGGCCATAAACGCGTACGCCACCCATTCACTGCCCAGCCCGCGCGACGCCAGGATGTTCGACAGCGCCGGCGTGTAATAGCCCGGCGACATGCCGAGAAAAAAGAACACCGTCCACAAGCCGCCAAGAACCGCGATGACGGTGCGGGATGGCGTGGGCGCGGACACGGCGCGACGCTAGCGGGCCGATCCCACTGTGCAAGAACGCCCCGGCTCAATTGCCCGACAATTTCCGCAGTGCTTCCTGATGACGCCCATCGTAGCGGGTCAACAGTATCCCGATGAAGTTGCATGCGGCGGAGAGGAGCAGATAGACCCCGCCGGAATGCACCCTGGAGAGTCCCATGGCCAGCAAAACGAGGAACAGACCGAGGCAGGCCAACCCGGAGAAGAAGGCGATGAACCACCGCATGAGCAGGGACTTTCGTATCAGCGGAGCAGCGAAGGGGGAAAAGACCACCCCTGCGGAGAAGGTCGCAAAGATCGCGACCGTGGGTCCCATAGGGCCCATGAGAGGCTGCTGCTGGTCCACCATGACATCGAATGAGTCCGCCCAAAATTGCCAACCGTGCGCCCATTCAAAAGCCGGATGGAAATGAAAGGCTGTGAACAGCGCCAAGGCTACGCCAAGAACGACAGGTCCCATGAGATGGTCAGCGCGATTCACTGAGCGAGGCTAACAGCCGGCTTCAAGAAAAACAGCACCATCACTGATGACGATGGTCTCGGTGCGATTCGACATCCCTCCTTACAAGGCGATAAACGAAACCGACGACCACCCCAATCACTCCCAACGGCACGGCGATAATCGGCCACAGCAAAGGGCCGCCGGGATCCCCAAGAAAAACCATGCACGCGATGAAGAGCAGCAAGGGGACCAGACAACCTCCCACCCCACAGCCAACGAACGGAGCCGCATTCCCCGTTTTTGAACGCTCGGTATCTGGACGCTCGACACCACGGCCTTCGTCCGATTCCGGTGGCTCATAGGGATTGATCATCTTTTGACTGCGCCCAAGCGTAGCCACTCTTCTCACTCCAGCACCACTTCGATTCGCAAATCGGCGACAAGGCTCTCACAGCTTCCGCTGCCCATTCCCCCGAACCCGATACTGATAGCTCGTCAGCTCGCGCAACCCCATCGGCCCACGCGCATGGAGCTTGTCGGTGGAAATGCCAATCTCTGCCCCAAAGCCGAATTCCTCACCATCAGCCAGACGGGTTGAGACGTTGTGGAAGACGCACGCCGAGTCGCACCCGGAGAGGAAGGCAGTCGCCGCAACATCGTCACCCGTCACGATGGTCTCGGTGTGATGGGATCCGTGGGTATTGATGTGCTCGATCGCTTCTTCCACTGAATCGACGATCTTCACGGACAGGATCAGGTCGAGGTACTCGGTGCCCCAGTCTTCTTCCGTGGCAGGCACGGCGTCGATGATCTGGCGGGTGCGCTCGCAACCGCGAAGTTCGACGCCCTTTTCCACAAGCTCCTCGGCAATCGCGGGCAAATGGCTCTGCGCCACGGCGGAGTGAACGAGCAGCGTTTCGAGCGCGTTGCAGACACCGGTCTTCTGGGCCTTCGAATTGACGGTAAGCTTCACCGCCATGTCGAGATCGGCGGCCTTGTCCACGAAGAGATGGCAGATGCCATCGTAGTGCTTGATGACCGGCATGCGTGCCTGCGAGACCACGGTCTCGATGAGGCCCTTGCCACCGCGCGGGATGATCAGGTCGAGCCACTTGTCCATCTGGCACAGCGCGCTGACGCTGGAGCGGTCGGTGAAGGGAATCAGCTGAATCGAGTGCTCGGGCAGTCCGGCATTCTCACCGCCGGCTTGCAGCGCATCCGCGATGGCGCGGTTGCTGTGGATCGCCTCGGAACCTCCGCGCAAGATGGTCGCGTTGCCGGTCTTGAAGCAGAGCACGGCCGCGTCACTGGTGACGTTCGGGCGACTTTCGTAGATGATGCCAATAGTGCCGATCGGCACGCGCACCTGCTGGAGGTGCATGCCATTCGGACGGGTGTACTTCTCCATCACCTGGCCGACGGGATCGGGCAGCGCGATCACTTGGTCGATGCCATGCGCAATCGCTTCCACCTTCGCGGCATCGAGCTTCAGACGCTCCAGCATCGGCTTCGTCAGGCCCTTCGCTTCACCGGCGGCGAGGTCGAGGGCATTGGCAGCGACGATTTCAGGCGTGCGGGCGCGCAGCTCGGCGGCCATCGCCTTGAGAATGTCGTTTTTCTTTTCCGTCGTGAGTTGGGAAAGCTTGTACGAGGCCGCGCGGGCATTGCGGGCCAGCGTTTCCACGGCGGAGAAGAC
>Ga0307406_10000203_pt1 | contig 35453 bp, 31 predicted proteins | sample 322Cmetagenome_3_FD_203706 | JGI IMG/M metagenome (GOLD analysis project Ga0307406, IMG submission 203706) | Maize rhizosphere microbial communities from greenhouse at UC Davis, California, United States - 322HYB-C-2 | ecosystem: Host-associated > Plants > Roots > Rhizosphere > Soil | place...
CGGGGCCTGGCCGTGCAGATCGAGGAGACCGCGTCGGAGCCCGAGCGCGAGAAGGAGCTCGTCTCGCGCGCCAGGGCGCACCTCGTCGACGGGCTGATCCTCAACCCGATCCGCCTCGAGGACAGCGTCATCAAGTACGCCGACCGCCTCCCGCCCCTGGTCGTGATCGGCGAGGTCGAGCAGAACAGGGCCGACCACGTGCGCATCGACAGTCGCGTGGCCGCCGCGGATGCCACCCGGCATGTGCTCTCGCGCGGCGCCACGAGGATCGCGGTCGTCGGCGCCGATGACGACCCGTCCGTCGCGACGGCGACCAGCCGACTCCGGCTCGAAGGCGTGCACGACGCCCTGCGTGAAGCCGGCATCCCGCGGGACCCGGCGCTCGAGGTGAACCGCCTGCCCTGGTCGATGTCGGGAGGAGCGGATGCTGCGCGCACCCTGCTCGCCCGCGGAGTCGCGTTCGACGCGATCGTGGCCTTCACCGACTCGCTGGCGCTCGGAGCACTGCACACGCTGCACGATCACGGCATCCGCGTTCCCGACGACGTGATCGTCACGGGCTTCGACGACGTGGAGTTCTCGAAGTACACCTCCCCCGGACTCACCTCGGTGGCCTTCGACCGTCGCGCGTTCGCCGAGGCCGCGCTCGGTCTGCTCGAGTCACGGATGGACGATCGCAGCACCCCGCCGCGCTCCCTCACGCTGTCACACCATCTCCTCGAGCGCGCGAGCACCGCCGGGCGCCCCGCGGGCTACCGCCCCTGAAACGCCAATTCGACCTAATCCGGTTCTGCTTCTTGCGCGCCGATTACATCGATGTAATGATGAGGTCGTCCACCCACCGGTCACGAAGGAGTGACGATGACGCCCCCACTCGATCTGTCCCGCAGGCAGTTCCTGACCGCCGCCTCGGTGGCCGCCGGCACAGCCCTGCTCGCCGGCTGCGCACCCGGCGCGGTCCCCGGCTCGGGACCCCAGACTCTGCAGTTCTGGCACCTGCTCTCCGGAGGCGACGGTGTCACCATGTCGCAGCTGCTCGACGACGTGAACGGCGCGCAGAGCGCGTTCCGCATCCGTCCCACCGTGCTCGCGTGGGGTACGCCGTACTACACGAAGCTCGCGATGGCGGGCGCCGGCGGCCGCGCACCCGACGTCGCTATCATGCACGCCACCCGCACCGTCGGCTGGGCGCCCGGTGGACTGCTCGACCGCTGGGACGTCGACAAGCTCGCCTCCCTCGGCATCGACGGCTCGACGTTCCCGAAGCCGATCTGGGAGAAGGGCTTCGTCGGCGAGGACATGTACAGCATCGCGCTCGACGCCCACCCGTTCGTGATGATGTTCAACACCGACATCTGCGACGCGGCCGGGGTCCTCGACAGCGACGGCCGACTCGCCGAGACCTCTTCCCCCGATGAATTCCTCGACCAGCTGCGCGAAGTTGGCGGCAAGGCCGAGGGGCACGCGCTGTCCTACGGCTACCTCGGCGACGGCGCCCAGATGTGGCGGCTGTTCTACACCTTCTACTCGCAGCACGGCGGCGCCATCGAGCTCCCGCCGGGCGGCCCGGCCGCGATCGACAAGGACGTCGCCGTCGAGTCGCTGTCGCTGATGCGCACGCTCCTCGACGGCGAGATCGCGCTCGCGCAGGCCGACTACGGCAGCGCGGTCGCCGAGTTCGCGACCGGCAAGAGCGGCATGCTCTTCACCGGCGTCTGGGAGCTGCGCACGATGCAGGCGGCGGAACTCCCCTTCGACGCGACCATGATCCCCACCCTGTTCGGGACCCCGGCCGTCTACGCCGACTCGCACTCCTTCGTGCTCCCGCACCAGACGAACGCCGACCCCGTCCGTCGCGACCTGACCTACCAGTTCGTCGCCGACATGCTGAAGGGATCCTTCGGGTGGGCCGAGGCCGGGCACATCCCCGCCTTCCTCCCGGTCACGGAGTCCCCCGAATACGACGACCTCATCCCGCAGGCGCACTACGCCGAGGCCGCGCAGCACGTCGTCTACGACCCGACCGCGTGGTTCACCGGATCGGGATCGAACTTCCAGTCCGAGTTCGGCGCCGCCGTGCAGGGCGTGCTGCTCTCGGGCGACGACCCCGCTGCCGCGATCGACCGCTTCGAGGCACGCGTCACCACTCTGCTCCGACAGCCCAACCCGGCTGACCCCGAAGGGACGTTCGGATCATGACCACCTCGACCTCCGCCATCGGCTCCACCGATTCCACGCGCACCATCGTCACCGGATCGAAGACCGCGGCTCCCGCCCGCCGCCCCGGCTCCCGCAACCGCGAGCAGCTGATCAGCTGGGCCTTCCTCGCCCCGTTCCTCGTGGCCTTCATCCTGTTCCTCGCCTGGCCGATCGTGCACGGCATCATCCTCAGCTTCACGGATCAGTCGCTGACCGGCGCCGGCGGCGCGTTCGTCGGCTTCGCCAACTACGTCGAGGCGCTCGGCGATCCGAAGATGTGGCAGTCGATGGGGAACACCGTGTGGTTCACGTTGCTCTCCACGGTGCCGCTCGTCGTGATCGCCCTCGTGATGGCCGCCCTCGTCGACCGCGGCATCCCCGGCCAGTGGCTCTGGCGGCTGTCGTTCTTCATGCCGTTCCTGCTGGCATCGACCGTGATCTCGCAGATCTGGGTCTGGATCTTCAACCCGCAGGTCGGCGCAGCCAACAACATCCTGAAGTTCTTCGGACTCGAACCGCTCGCCTGGCTGCAGAACCCCGACACGAACATGCTGTCGATCGTGATCGCCACGGTGTGGTGGACCGTCGGGTTCAACTTCCTGCTCTACCTGGCAGCGATGCAGAACATCCCGCCGCAGCAGTACGAGGCCGCGTCCCTCGACGGCGCGGGCGCCTGGCGCCAGTTCTGGTCGATCACGCTCCCGCAGCTGGGACCGGCGACCGTCCTGATCCTGATCCTGCAGATCCTCGCCTCGCTGAAGCTCTTCGATCAGGCGTACCAGATGCTCGGCGGCGTCGCGAGCGACACCACCCGCTCGATCGTCCAGTACATCTACGAGGCCGGATTCGTCAGCTACCGGTTCGGCTACTCGGCCGCCATCTCCTACGTCTTCTTCGCTCTCATCGTCATCCTCGGCGTCGTGCAGGCTCTCATCACGCGCCGCCGGAAGGAGCAGTTCTGATGTCCACCGCCAGCGTCACCGCCACCCGCACCGAGGCGATCACCACCGCCGAGACGCGCAAGCCCCGCCGCGCACACCTGCCCGGCCAGAAGCCGTTCGGGCCGCTGCGCATCACGGCCTTCGTCGTCCTGCTGCTCCTCGCGATCGGCTGGCTGCTGCCCTTCCTCTGGGCCGTCGCCACCGCGTTCAAGACCGAGACGGATGCCGCATCAGGCGACCCCGGCTGGATCGGCGCCGCCGGCCCCACGATCGACGCGTTCACCGCGATCCTGTCGCAGGGCAACGTGTACACGTGGGCCTTCAACAGCCTCTGGACCTCGGTCGCGATCACCCTGATCACGCTGACGATCTCGGCGCTGGCCGCGTACGCCTTCTCTCGACTGGACTTCACCGGACGCAAGTGGCTGTTCGTCGTCATCATCGCCTCGATCGTCGTGCCGCCGCAGGTGCTGATCATCCCGCTCTTCTACGAGATGCTCGCTTTCAACCTGATCGACACCTATTGGGGTCTGATCCTGCCGCAGGTCGTGGCGCCCGCGATGGTGTTCATCCTGAAGCGGTTCTTCGATGCGATCCCGATCGAGCTCGAAGACGCCGCCCGCGTCGACGGCGCCGGTCGTCTGCGCATCTTCTGGTCGATCGTGCTGCCGCTGTCCCGCCCGATCATGGCGTCCGTCGGCATCTTCGTGTTCATCGCCGCCTGGAACAACTTCCTCTGGCCGTTCCTCGTCATCAACGACACCACCCTGATGACGCTGCCGGTGGGACTCCAGACGGTGATCAGCGCCTACGGCGTGCAGTACGCGCAGGTCATGGCGCAGGCCGTGCTCGCCGCACTGCCACTCATCGTCGTGTTCCTCATCTTCCAGAAGCAGATCGTCAAGGGGGTCGCGACGAGCGGCTTCGGCGGTCAGTAGTCCTGCCCTCACGGCATCCGTCCCCCACACCCACGGCCCACTCACTAGGAGAGCAATGTCTCAGGCCCGCATCACCATCGACCGCGACTTCACGATCGCCGACGTCCCCCGGAGGCTCTTCGGCTCGTTCGTCGAGCACATGGGCCGCTGCGTCTACACCGGCATCTACGAACCCGGCCACCCGCAGGCCGATGCGCGTGGATTCCGTCAGGACGTGCTCGCACTGGTGAAGGAGATGGGCCCGACCGTGGTCCGCTACCCCGGCGGCAACTTCGTCTCCGGCTACCGCTGGGAGGACGGCGTCGGCCCCGCCGAGGATCGGCCCGTGCGCATCGACGGCGCGTGGCACACGATCGAGACCAACGCGTTCGGCCTGCACGAGTTCATGGACTGGGCGAAGGAGGCCGACGTCGAGGTCATGGAGGCGGTCAACCTCGGCACCCGGGGCGTCGAGGAGGCCCGCGCGCTCGTGGAGTACGCGAACCACCCCGGCGGCACGTACTGGTCGGACCTGCGGCGGAAGAACGGCGCCGAGCAGCCCTTCGACATCAAGCTGTGGTGCCTCGGTAACGAGCTCGACGGGCCGTGGCAGATCGGCGGCAAGACGGCGACGGAGTACGGCCGTCTCGCGCAGGAGTCCGCCAAGGCCATGAAGCTCGTCGACCCCTCGATCGAACTCGTCGCCGTGGGTTCCTCCGGCCGCTCGATGCCGACCTTCGGCACCTGGGAGCACACCGTGCTCAGCCATGCGTACGACGAGGTCGACTTCGTCTCGATGCACGCGTACTACCAGGAGCACGACGGCGACGCCGAGTCGTTCCTCGCGGAGTCGGTCGACATGGACGCCTTCATCGAGGGCGTCATCGCGACGGTCGACGCGGTCAAGGCGGCGGGCAAGCACACCAAGCAGGTCGACATCTCGTTCGACGAGTGGAACGTGTGGGACCAGGTCAAGTACAACGACGTCGAGGCGGGCGAGATCGAGAAGGCCGGCTGGCGACAGCATCCTCGCCTCATCGAGGACACCTACTCGGTGACGGATGCCGTCGTCGTCGGCACCCTGCTCAACAGCCTGCTGCGCCACGGCGACCGGGTGAAGATCGCCAACCAGGCGCAGCTCGTGAACGTGATCGCGCCGATCCGATCGGAGGAGGGCGGGGCCGCGTGGCGCCAGACGAGCTTCTGGCCGTTCGAGCGGATGGCGCGCCTGGCGAAGGGTCGGATCCTGCGGCTCGCGGTCGCCGCCCCGCAGATCGAGACGAAGCGCTACGGCGGCGTCGACGCGGTCGACGCGGCGGCCACCTGGGACGAGGTCACCGGACGTGTCGTGGTGTTCGTCGCCAACCGCTCGCTCGACGAGGAGAGCGACCTCACGATCGACCTGCACGGGCTCGGCGGCCTGCGCGTCGTGAACGCCGAGACGCTGACCATCCCCGAGGGCGGCGACCGCCACACGGCGAACCTCGAGACGGCTCCCGATTCCGTGCACATGGTGCCGCTCGCGCGTGCCGAGGTCGTCGACCGCGCCGTGCGCTCGACGCTCCCGCCGCTGTCGTGGTCGGTCATCGAGCTGGACGTGACCCGCGCCTGACCCCGCGTCGAGAACGAAGAAGCCCGGTATCTCTCCGATACCGGGCTTCTTCGTCGTCCGAGTGCGACCGAGGTCGTGTCGGATCAGGTTCCGATCAGTGCGGTCAGGCCTCGATCGTCCGACGACGACGTGCCATCAGCAGCAGTCCGCCCGAGAGCAGCGCGAGCGCGACGGCCGCGGCACCCATCGGGACCAGAGCGTCGGCACCCGTCTGGGCGAGGTTGCCGCTGCCGCTGCCGTTGCCGGTGCCGCCGGGAGCGACGACGCCGCCACCCGGTGCCGGCACGCCGAGCACGGAGAACGAGACCAGCGTCGCCGAGGAGACGAAGCCGGAGACGCTCTGCCGCGCGGAGACCGTGTACGAACCGGTCATGAGGACCTCGGGGAACGTCACGCTCCACGTGCCGCCGGCGACGGTCGTGGTGTAGACACCGCTCAGCGCCGCGAGGGCACCGGCATCCGCCTTCGCCACGGGCGCGTCGACACCGGTGAGCACCACGGTCACCGTGGCGCCGTCGATCCCCGTGCCGGAGAGGGACGAGGGGCCGGCGTCATGCGGGAAGGCCGAGCCGCCCGCGATCGACGTCACGCCCGGAGCGACCGGCACGACCGTGAAGCTGGCCGTGGCCTCCGGGGAGACCTCGCCGGCGCGCGACTGCGTGACGACGACCGTGTGCGAGCCGTATCCGAGGGTCAGCCCGTCGACGGTCCAGTTGCCGGCCCCGTCGACCACTGCTGTGCCGAGCGTGGCGCCCGCACCGTCGACGACCGTGATGTCGGCAGTCGGGAGACCCGTGCCGGTGATCGCCGTGACCGGCGGCGTGATGGTCGTGCCGCTGGTCGGCGAGGTGATGATCGGCGCAGCGAGCGGAGCCGCCTTCACGGTGACGGCGACGGTGGTCGTGTCCGAGCGGCTGAAGCCGTTCGCGGACGTGACCGAGATCGATCCTGCGCCCAGTGCGACGGGGCCCGCGAAGGAGAACGCGCCGTTGGAGACGGGGACCGTCTGGTCGCCGGCGCCCACGTTCACGATGACGGAGGTCGCACCGGGGGCCGAGCCGCTGACGGTCTGGCCGGGAATGACGTCGGTGCCGGCGGCCGGGCTCGCGATGACCGGTGCGGCGAGGTCGAGTGCGACCTCGTATCCGCCGGTCTTCGGAAGCGCGTGCACGAGCGACGTCGCCCAGGTGAACTGCTCGGCGCCGGTCGCGGGATCCGCCTCGCTGCCGCCGCTGATCACGCCGACGGCCGTGTTGCCCTGGATGACCGATCCGCCGGAGTCACCGGGAGCCGCCAGCGTGTTGCTGGAGAAGCCCCGGACCCACTGCCCGGCGATGTTGGCCCAGCCGTCGAGGACGTCGATCGTACCGGTCGTGTAACCGGTCGTGCGGCCGCTCTTCGAGACGGTGCCGGCCGTCGGAGCACCGACCGCCGTAACCGGAATGGTGCTGCCGGCGAGCGAGTCGAGCGATGCGCCCGCGGTCGTCCAATCGGTCACGGCGGGAAGCGGGTTGAAGCCGGCCTCGAGGTCGATGACCGAGATATCGGTCGCGTTGGTGTCGCCGTTCGAACCGGCGGCGTTGTTCGTGCTGCCGAACTGGGCGAAGCCGAAACGTCCGAGCAGTGCGGGATCGGCCGGGAGGCCGCCCGTTCCGCCGACGGCCGGCTCCTGGTTCGGGATGCTCAGCGTCGTGGCCGAGAGCTTGTCGTCGGCGTCGCCGAAGGCGCAGTGGCCGGCGCTCAGCAGCGCGGCCGAGCCGTCGGGTGCGAAGGCGGAGAAGCCGATGGAGCACGCCCATGCCGCGCCGTCGGACTCACGCACGCTGAGGTAGCCCTGTCCGCCCACGAGGTCACCCTCGGCGAAGGCTTCCAGCGTGCTGGCGGTGGTGACGATCTCGGGGTTGTCGAGGGCGGCCTTGTCGGCGAACTCCTCGATCGCGGCTTCCTCGCCGGCGCTCGCCTCGGTCACGACGACGACGTCCTGGCCCGCGGCGTTCTGACCGATGGCGACGACCTCGACGCCGCTCTCGGATGCCGAGGCCACAGCCTCGAGGACCTCCGGAGCCGGTGCGTCGGGCGCCTCGGTCTCGGCAGGAGCCTTCGGCGCTGCGGTCTCCGCAGGCGCTTCCGGCGCAACAGTCTCCGACGTCGTCGCCGACGGGTCGGCGGGCAGTTCAGCCCCGTCTTCGGCGAAGGCCGGTGCACTGATGAAGAGCCCCGACAGGGCGATCGTCGCTGCGGCGGTCAACGCCAGTGGGCGCCGTCCTGTCCCTCTGTGCTTCATGTGATGTATGTCCTTGCTGGTCGCGGATCGTCATTCACTTGTGGACTGCGGCGTCATGCTGATGCACACGGCCCGTCTGCGTCCCGGTCGGGGCGCGAAGTGCGACGCTGGTCCCCCGAGCAGCAGAGTCCCCCGCCGTCACAGCGAGGGATCGCCCCAACCCTACTCAGCGAACACACAGGAAAGCGCGGCCATTCACGAGGAATTCATAAGATGGACGAAAGTCTGCGCGCGTTGTTCCATCGAGTCGATGAACCCTCGGCGTCGGGACTCATCCGACTACAGTGGCGTGCATGAGCCGAACTATCGCACGAACCCTGATCGGCGTCGCGATGCTCGGCGCTCTCGCCCTGGTCGGCACCGCCTGCGCGTCATCGGCGGGAGACGCGGCACCCACATCGACGCCCACGAACGGCGGCGCCGCGAACGCCGCCGACGTCGTCGGCCGCTGGGGCGACGATGCCACCGGCAAACCCCACCTCGAGTTCACCGAAGACGGCACGGTGAACGGCAGCGACGGATGCAACGGCATCAGCACCACCTACGTCGCCGCGGACGGCCGCTTCGAACTGGCGCCTTTCGCGTCGACGCTCAAGGCGTGCGTCGGCGTGGATGACTGGCTGCGCGGCGTCCGCGCCGTCGAGATCGACGGCGACGTGCTCGTCGCGCTGGATTCCTCCGGCGCACGACTCGGCGAACTCGCCCGCTCCCACTGATCGGACGCCGAGGGGCCGATCAGCGGGCGGGAGCACGTCGACTCAGCCGGCGGCCTCCTCCGGGCGTTCGAGCACGTCGATCGCGGCGGTGTCGGGCTCGTACTCGTCGATGTGCCGCTCGTCCGGGCCGTCGTAGGCCGACAGCGGACGGATCAGCGCATTCGAGGACTGCTGCTCGATGATGTGGGCGGTCCACCCCGTGATGCGAGCGGCGACGAAGAGCGGCGTGAACGTGAGCGTGTCGAAACCGATCAGGTTGTACGCAGGACCCGAGGGGTAGTCGAGGTTCGGGTAGATGCCCTTGCGCGCCACGAACTCGCGCTCGAGCGTCTCGTACAGCTCGGCCACGGCCGGCTTGTCGTAGTGCGCGACGAGCGAGTCGAGCGCGGCCTTCATCGTCGGCACCCGGGAGTCGCCGCGCTTGTACACGCGGTGCCCGAATCCCATGATCTTGCGCTTCTCGGCGAGTGCTTTGTCGAGCCAGGCCTCGACCTGGTCGGCCGCGCCGATCTCGTCGAAGATGTGCATGACGGCCTCGTTCGCACCGCCGTGCAGCGGACCCTTGAGCGCGCCGATAGCCCCGACCACGGCCGAGTACAGGTCGCTCAGCGTGGAGGTGATCACACGGGCCGTGAACGTCGAGGCGTTGAACGAGTGCTCCGCGTAGAGGATCATCGAGCGGTTGAACGCGTCGACCACCGCAGGCTCCGGCTCTTCGCCGAACGTGAGCCAGAGGAAGTTCGCGGCGTAGTCGAGGTCGTCGCGCGGCTCGACGGGCTCCAGCCCCCGGCGACGACGCTGACCGTACGAGACGATCGCGGGGAGCGCGGCGAACAGGGTCAGACTGCGCTCGAGGTTCTCCTCCGGTGTGCCGACGGCATCGAGCACGTTGGCGATGCCGGCGGTCTCGATCGCGCCGATCACGCTCACCGCGGTGCGCACCTCGTCCATCGGGTGCGAGTCCAGCGGCAGCCGGTCGATCGCGTCCTTGACGACCGGCGAGAGCGCGCGGTGCCGGCGCTCGGTGAGGCGGAATGCCGCGAGCTCCTCCGCCGTGGGCAGTTCTCCGTTCCAGAGCAGGTAGGCGACCGCCTCGAAGGGCTGCGTCGCGGCCAGCTCCTGCACCGGGTATCCCCGGTACAGCAGGCTGTTCGTCTCGGGATTGACCTTCGAGATCGCGGTCGTGTCGACGACGACGCCCGCGAGGCCCTTCTTGATGTCCGGCTCGGTCACGGTCACTCCTTCTCGATGGTGAAGTTGAAGACGCCTGAGTCGAAGTGGTTGTACGACTCGTAGTCGATCAGGTCATAGAGATCGGCGCGGTGCTGCATCTCGCCGAGCTTCGAGGTCAGGTGCCCCTCGTCGTTCAGAGTATCCAGTGCACGGCCGGATGCCCCCATCGAGATACGCAGCAGCGACACCGGCCAGATCACGAGGTTCACTCCGGCGTCCCGCAGCTGGTCGGTCGAGAAGAGCTCGCTCTTGCCGAACTCGGTCATGTTCGCGAGGATCGGCACGTCCAGCGCGTCAGCCATCGCCTCGAACTCGGCGAGGGTCCGCATCGCCTCGGGGAAGACGGCATCCGCTCCGGCATCCACCAGCGCCTTGGCGCGGTCGATCGCGGCATCCAGGCCCTCGACCGCGCGGATGTCGGTGCGGGCCATGATGAGGAAGTTCGGATCGCGACGGGCGTCGGCGGCCGCACGGATGCGCTTGATCGCGGTGTTCTCGTCGACCACGCTCTTGCCGTCGAGGTGACCGCAGCGCTTCGGATTGATCTGGTCCTCGATGTGCGCGCCGGCGAGCCCGGCATCCTCGAGCTCCTGGATCGTGCGGGCCACGTTCATCGGCTCGCCGAAGCCCGTGTCGGCGTCGACGATCGCCGGCAGGTCGGTCATCCGGGCGATCTGCTTCGCCCGACCGGCGACCTCGGTGAGGGTGGTGAGGCCGATGTCGGGGAGTCCGAGGTCTGCGGCGAGGACCGCCCCGGAGATGTAGACCCCGTCGAAGCCCTTCTGCTCGATCAGGCGGGCGCTGAGCGGATTGAACGCCCCGGGGAAGCGCAGCAGTTCGCCGCTCGCGAGCCGCTCGCGGAACAGACGCCGCTTCTCGGCGGGCGTCGTCGTGGAGTACAGCATCAGAACAGCCCCTTCGGCGCGTCGGCACCCTCGAGCAGGCCGGGCTTCGCGACGATCGACAGCTCGCCGACCTCGGCGGGCGTCAGCTCGGGCAGGCGCTGCACGAGCGCGAGGAAGCGCTCGATCTCGGCCGGCTCGAGCACGGGCTCCGCGAGCAGGCGGAACTTCGCGATGTAGTTCTCGCGGGCGAACGGCCGGGCACCGAGCGGATGCGCGTCGGCGACGGCGATCTCGTCGACCACGGTCGTTCCGTCGGTGAGCAGGAACTCGACGCGGCCACCGAACGCCTTCACGTCGGGGTCCTCGGAGTGGTAGCGGCGCGTCCACTCGGCATCCTCGGCCGTGGTGATCTTGTGCCACAGCTCGACGGTATCGGGGCGCGCCGCGCGCGACGGGGCGTAGGAGTCGACGTGGTGCCAACCGCCATCCTGCAGTGCCACCGCGAAGATGTACGGGATCGAGTGGTCGAGCGTCTCGCGGGATGCCGTCGGGTCGTACTTCTGCGGGTCGTTCGCCCCGGAGCCGATCACGTAGTGCGTGTGGTGGCTCGTGTGCAGCACGACCTGTGCGATGTTCGCGGGGTCGCGGAGCGCCGGGTTCTCGGTGCCGAGCTTGCGGGCCAGGTCGATCCAGGCCTGCGCCTGGTACTCGGCCGAGTGCTCCTTCGTGTACGAGTCGAGGATCGCGCGCTTGGGCTCGCCCGCGGCGGGCAGCGGCACCTCGTAGGCGGCATCCTTGCCGTCGAGCATCCAGGCGATCACGCCGTCTTCGCCCTCGTAGATCGGCGCGGGGCTGGTCTGTCCGCGCATCGCCCGGTCGACCGCCTCGACGGCCATCTTGCCCGCGAAGGCCGGGGCGTGCGCCTTCCAGGTCGAGATCTCGCCCTTGCGGCTCTGGCGCGTGGCGGTCGTGGTGTGCAGCCCCTGGCCGACGGCCTGGTAGATCGTCTCGACGTCGAGCCCGAGGAGGGTGCCGATGCCGGCGGCGGCCGACGGGCCGAGGTGTGCGACGTGGTCGATCTTGTGCTTGTGCAGGCAGATCGCGCGCACGAGGTCCATCTGGATCTCGTAGCCGGTCGCGATCCCGCGCACGAGAGCGCGGCCGTCCTTGCCGGTGTGCTGCGCGACCGCGAGGATCGGCGGGATGTTGTCGCCCGGGTGCGAGTACTCCGCCGCGAGGAACGTGTCGTGGTAGTCGAGCTCGCGCACGGCGACGCCGTTCGCCCAGGCCGCCCACTCGGGGCTCGTGCGGCTGTCGAGCGCGGCGCCGAAGAGGTTCGCGCCGACGCCGCCGGTCGAGACCGGGTGGCTGAACGCCTGCGCGCGGGCCGCATTGATCGGACCGCGGGTGAGGGATGCCGCGGCGACCGAGGCGTTGTCGATGATGCGGTTGATGATCATGTCGACGACGTCCTGCTCGACCTCGACCTGGTCGGCGGCGACCTCCGCGATCTTCCAGGCGAGCTGGTCGGAGCGTTCGAGGTTCTCGTCGCTGCGGTGCACGCGGACGTGGTGGGTGACGGTCATTTCTGTCCTTCGTTCAGGGATTCGAGGATGCCGGTGAGAGCGTTGTGCAGGTGCACGTGCGTGGCGTGCGCGGCGAGGTCGCCGTCGCGCGCGGCGAGCGCCTGCGCGATCGTGCGGTGCTCGGCGGCGGATGCCGCGAGCCGGGCGGGCTTGTCCCGCGCCATCCGCCGCACGCGCACGAGATGGGTGCGCACGGTGCGGAGGGCGGAGGCGATGTAGTCGTTGGCGACGGCCGCGTCGAGCGCGGCGTCGAAGCGGCCGATCAGGGCGTAGTAGGCGTCCCGCCCTTCGGCGGCGTCGAGGTCGACGTGGGCGAACTCGTCGGCGAGGGCGGCGAAGAGACGCGCGTCTCCTCGAGCGGCGGCGAGGCGGGCGGACGTCTCTTCCAGCGCACGGCGGATCTCGAAGAGCGAGCGGATGTCGTCGGCATCCAGATCCGCCACGACGGTGACCCTGGGCGACTGCTGCACGACGAGGCCGTCGGCGATCAGGCGGCGCAGCGCCTCGCGCATCGGGGTGCGGCTCACGCCGAGGCGATCCGCCTGCTCGACCTCGCCCAGGACGACGCCGGCCGCGAGGTCTCCGGACTGGATGCCGTCGAGCAGCGCCGCGTACGCGCGATCACTCGCGGAGGTGCGCTCGACGGAGAGGGTCATGGCCTCATTGTATACACAAAGTCGCCCGTGAGAGCGTTGCGACGAGCTGAAGGCCTCTCACGTATACATTGATCGCCTGCCGGAGATCACTCTCGGCAGGCGTCATGCATCGGAGCGCGCCTTCCGGGTCATGGCGGTTCCGGCGGCGACGGTGGCGACGAGCACGAGGGTGACGAAGACCACCACGACGATGCTCTCCGGAACGAAGACCAGGGCGACCCCGGCGGCGAGCACGGGAAGAGCGAGCCCGCAGTACGCGATGAGGAAGATGAACGCGAGCGCCTCTCCGCGGCGTGCGGGCGATGCCAGCGACGCGGCGGTGGCGATCGACGACTTGAAGAGAACGCCCACGCCCAGCCCGGCGACGATGCCGCCCAGGAGGAACACGGCGAACTGCGGCGCCAGCGCTCCGATCGCGACCGCCGCCAGTCCCACCCCGCAGCTGATCGTCGCGATCAGGAGTTGGATGCGCAGCGCGATCCTCGCGAGCAGAAGCTGGCCGACCGCCGCCGCTCCGAAGACTGCGAAGGTCGTGGCACCAGCCACCAGGTGATCGTGCTGCGCGAACGTGCCGACGAGGATCGACGGGGCGAGCGACGTGAACAGGCCGAGCAGTGCGAACGATGCGAAGGCACCGAACCCGGCGGCGACGAACGTCGAGCGGGACCCGGACGGCGCGGAGAGCCGCTGCGGCCGATAGTGCACCGGGACCTCCGGCGCGTCGACGGTCTCGGGTACCGAGGCGACGGCGATAGCCGCCAGCACCAGCGCGATGAGGAACACCGCGTGGGGCACGATCAGCGGGGAGGGAACGAACTCCGCGAAGAGTCCCCCGACCAGCGGGCCGAGGGCGAGGCCGCCGAGGTTCGCCGCACCCGCGACGGATGCGGCGACGATGGCGCTCTCGCCGGGACGCGATCGTGCGCGCAGCTCGCTCAGGTGTGCGGTCGCCGTCGCGGTCAGCACACCGATGCTGATCCCGTTCACGAGCCGGGCGACGATGAGTCCCGCGGGCGACGACCAGGCCAGGAAGAGCACCGCTGAGACCACGGACACGAGGATCGCGATCAGCAGCATCCGCCGCCTGCCCGCCCAGTCGCTGATGTGCCCGAGGAAGAAGAGGCTGACGACGACACCGACCGCGTAGGCGGCGAAGATGACCGTGATCATCCAGACCGGGAACCCGTCGCGCTCCTCATAAAGCGGATAGAGAGGAGTGGGGACCGTGGAGTAGGCCATGACGACCAGGAAGCCGGCGGCGACGATCCAGAAACCCGTGCCGTGCGAGACCCGCCGAGGGCGGGCAGCAGACGAGCGCGCGGCGTCACCCATCGCCGAGCGCCTCGAGGGCGGTGGCCGACGGCGCGAAGAACGTCGAGCCGGTCTGCGGCACGGAGAAGTCGAGCAGGCGATCGTGCAGGCCTGGTGGATCTCCGATGAACATGCGCTCGAGCATCTTCTCGATCACCCAGAGCCGGCGTGAATAGCCGATGAAGTAGGTCCCGAACTCTGCCGAACCGGGGCTGCCGAACGGCATGTTGTCACGGAGGATGTCGTGCTCGACGCCGTCGACGACGATCGTCGAAAGGGTCTTGTGCGACTTCTGGCCGTCGGCCGCGTCGTCGAGCTCGATGTTGTCGGCCTTGGTGCGGCCGATGATGGCCTCCTGCTGTTCGGCCGTCAACGTTCTCCAGGACTGCAGCGGATGCGTGTACTTCTGCACGACCACGTAGCTCCCGCCCGCATGCGCCGGGTCCTCATCACCGACGAGGGTCGCCTCGGGCAGGGCCGCACTCACGGGATTGGCCGTCCCGTCGACGAACCCGAGCAGGTCGCGCGCGTCGAAGTAGCGGAAGCCGACCGTCTCGTCGACGACGTCGACCGCGTCTGCGAGCAGGTCGAGGAGCTGGCGCTCCAGTTCGAAGACCAGATCGCGGCGTGACGCGCGGATGTGCAGCAGGAGGTCGCCCGGCGTGGACACCGCCGTGTGGTGGGCGCCGACGACCGGGCGGAACGGGTGCAGCTCCTTCGGGAGGGGCTGCCCGGTGAGAGGAGTCCACACGCGTGCGCCGATACCGGCGATGCAGGACAGCGAGGCATCCAGATCGCGGAAGCCCACGTTCGCGACGAGTCCGCCGAGGTCGCCGAGCACGCTCCGCACCGTGTCCAGCGACGCTTCTCCGTCGCGGATCGTGAGCACGAGGAACACCGCGCAGTCGCTGAGCGGCGCATCGACCGTCTGCGGTTCGATCGGCACTCGGCGCGACGAGGCGGGCGTCATGCCGCGCCTCCGGCAGGGAACTCCATCTGCTGCGGTGCGCGCACGTCTGCCTCCCGAGGATGAGGCTTCAAATCTAGAGGGAGCGCTGCGGCTTCACCACGGGTGGCGCCTCCGGCACGGGCTCGACGAACTCCGCCGCTGTCGCCGGCACCGGCTCCCCGAGCTTCACGACCACGACGCCCGTCAGCACGAGCACACCGCCGAGGGCCTGGAGCAGGTCCGGCAGCTGACCGAGGAGCAGCCACCCGAAGAGCAGCGCGGCCACGACCTCGGCGAGCGCGACGAACGAGGCGAGTCTCGACCCCAGCATCCGCGTCGAGGCGATGCCGAGGAGATAGGCCAGCGCCGTCGCGAGCACGCCCATCGCCAGGATCGGCACGAACCACGGCACGGCGCCGAAGCGGTAGGCGATGCCGTCGGTGCTCCACGCGATGGGCAGGACGCCGACGGCCCCGGCAACGATCAGACCGAGCGCTCCGAGCAGCAGGCCGCTCCCGGCGAGCGCGACCGGCGGCAGCCCCGTGTCGGCCTTGGCCGAGAGCAGGAAGTACGTCGCGGCGCCGACCATGGCGCCGAGGGCCCACAGGATGCCGGCGGCGTTCACCTCGGCACCGGTGACGATGTCGAGCATGAGCACGAGGCCGACGAACGCGATCACCGCACCGAGGATGCTGCGTCGACTCGGCCGCTCGCCACGGCGGAGCCAGAGCCAGAGGATCACGGCGATCGGCGCCGTGTACTCGATGAGCAGCGCGATGCCGACATCCATCACGGCCACGGCCTGGAAGTAGAAGAACTGCGTGGCCGCCACCGCGAGCAGGCCGTAGGCCGCGATCAGGCCGATATTGCGTCGGAGCAGCCCCCACCGTCCTCGCAGGGACAGGATCGTCGGGATGAGCAGCACCAACGCGGCGACGGAGATGCGCGCCGTCACCGCAGCACCGGGCGTCCACCCGGCATCCATGAGACCCCGCGCCCAGCCGCCGGACATGCCGAAGGCGAACGCAGCCCCGATCGCCAGCGGCAGGCCGAGACGCACGCCGGACGCGGCCGTGGCGACGGTGTCATTTGCCATAGTGCTCATGGGATGTGACGTTACGCGTCTCGGATGTAAGATGTCAACATGATCTTCACCGATGACACGGCCGAGGCTCTTCGCTCGGCGGTCTGGCTCGTGAACTCCGCGGAAGACCCGGAGACGCTCGCCGACCTCCACGACTACGCGGCATTCCTGGTGGAGTTCCCCTACACGGGTCGCCTCGACCGCGACGAGGCCGAGCTCACAGCACTCCAGGAACTGCGCCCCCGCTTGCGAGCGATGCTGCTGGCCCCGCGCGACGAGATGGTCGATCGGGTGAACCGCGCCCTCGACGAGAGCACGCTCACACCGCACCTCGTGCGCCATGACGGCACCGACTGGCACCTGCATGCCGTCGCCGACGAGCGTCCACTCGCCGAGCGCGTGCTCATCGAGACGGCGATGGCTCTGATCGACGTCATCCGCGCCGACGAGGGCTCGCGCATCACGATCTGCGACGACGACACGTGCGAGGCCCTCGCGCTCGACCTCTCCCGCAACCGCTCGAAGCGCTACTGCTCGGCCACGTGCGCCAACCGCAACGCGGTCGCCGCGTACCGCGCCCGCCGCGCCGACGCCTGACACGGCCGCCGCGCCGACGTCGCGCCGTTCCGGTCGCACTTTCTGCCGCCTTCTCGACGCCTGGGCGGCCGAAGCCGCGACCGGAAAGCCGGCCGGCGACAGCGACTGCGACCGGAGAAACGAGATCATGCCGCTTCGCCTGCGTGCGCAGCCGCACAGGCACCCTGGACGCGAACCTGTCATCACAGGTACACTCAACTTGTCATTACAGGTTGCGCAGCGCCGCAGCATCCGTTACGAGGAGCACCGATGCCCGAGTTCCACACCCCGCCGCTGTCTCCGATGGCGATCGCCTTCGATGCCGAGAAGCTGACCCTCTCCCCCGAAGGGCCGACCCTCACCCGGCGGATGTCGGACCTCGAAGGCCTCTTCCTCGACGCCGATGCCTGGGCCGCAGCATCCGCGGGCGACAACCCCGTCGTCTACACCGTCGTGAGCTCCCCCGTACCCGAAGTCGACCGCGAGCTCCCCCAGTCGATCACCACGATCATGCCGGGCGACACGTCGGGCGAGCTGTGGATGACCAAGGGGCACCAGCATCCGAACCACCAGGGCGAGATCTACCTCGCGCTGAAGGGCCGCGGCGGACTGCTCATGTTCGACGGCGAGCGCACCGAATGGCTCGACATGCTCCCGGGCACGATCGGCTACATCCCACCGGGCTGGGCGCACCGCTCGGTCAACACGGGCGACGAGCCCTACGCGTTCCTCGCGGTCTACCCCGGCGGCGCCGGCCACGACTACGGCTGGGTGCTCGAGCACGGCATGGGCTCGCGCGCCTACCGGGCGAGCGCCGGCACCAGCACCGACGGCGTCGACCTGCGCCCGTACGCCGGATAGGGTGCGCCATGCTCATCGCGCACGACCTGGGGACCACCGGCGACAAGGCGTCGCTCCACCACGACGACGGACGACTGGTCGCGGCTGTCACCGTGCCGTACCCGGCGCACTTCGCCGCGGGCGGGATCGCCGAGCAGGACCCGGCCGACTGGTGGAACGCGGTCGTCGCCGCGACCCGCGACCTGCTCTCGCGCACCGAGACGGCCCCGGCCGACATCGCCGGACTCGTCGTGAGCGGGCAGATGATGGGCGCCGTGCTGCTCGACGCCGATGGCGAGCCCGCGCGCCCGGCGATCATCTGGGCCGACACACGAGCGGGCTCCCAGCAGCGCGAGCTCGAGGCGGCCCTGGGCGCCGAGCACGCCTACGGGATCCTCGGCCATCGCCTCAACCCGACCTACTCGCTCGAGAAGGTCATGTGGGTGCGCGACAACGAGCCCGACACCTGGTCGCGCGTGCGCCGCGTCTGCGTGGCGAAGGACTTCATCGTGCTGCGCCTCACCGGGCGCCTGGCGACCGATCGCTCCGACGCCTCCGGCACGAACGCCTACGACCAGCGCTCCGGCACCTGGTCCGACGAAGTGCTGCAGGCCGCGCGCCTCGACCCCGCCCTTTTCCCCGAGATCCTCGAGTCGACCGACATCGCGGGCGGACTGACGGATGCCGCGGCCGACGCGCTGGGCCTGCCCGCGGGCGTTCCCGTGGTGATGGGCGGCGGCGACGGCCCGCTCGCCGCCGTGGGCTCGGGCGTGGTCGCGCCCGAGGACGGCGCGTACGTCTGCCTCGGCACCTCGTCGTGGATCTCGTTCGCGGCCGATGCGCCGCTCCACGACCCCGCGATGCGCACCTTCACGTTCGACAACGTCGTGCCGGGATCGTTCGTCCCGACCGCCACGATGCAGGCGGGCGGAGCATCCGTGCAGTGGATCGCCGAGGCCCTCTCTTCCGACCCCGCGCACCCCGACACCGGCCGCCTGATCGCCGAGGCCGCGGACGACGTCGACACCGACGACCTCTACTTCCTGCCGTATCTGCTCGGCGAGCGCTCCCCGCTCTGGGACCCCGACGCGCGCGGCGCCTTCGTCGGCCTCGCACGCCACCACACCAGGGCGCACCTGATGCGCGCGGTTCTCGAGGGCACCGCGTTCAACCTGCTCACCTGCATCCAGGCGTTCCGGGAATCGGGCGCCGCGATCGACCGCATCGACGCGGTCGGCGGCGGCGCGCAGAGCGACGTCTACCTCTCGGTCCTCGCCGACGTGTGGGGTGTCCCGGTGCGGCGGCGCACGATCGTGGAAGAGGCCAACAGCCTCGGTGCCGCTGTCACCGGCGCGGTGGGCCTGGGCCTCGCCGACTTCTCGGCGGCCCGCGCCCTCAGCGAGGTGACGGACGAATTCATTCCGGATGCCGGGCGCCACGCGGTGTACGCCGAGCGCCACGCCCGGTTCACCGACGCCTACACGGCGCTCGCGCCCTGGTTCGCGGGACGGCCGAGCTGATGGGCGTCATCCTCGTCACCAGCCGCTCCTTCTCGGACGGCGATCTCGACCTCGTCGGGCGCGCAGCGCAGGCAGGGCATCGAATCCTGCGCGGACCCGCCCACCACGACTTCGACGAGCTCCGCCCGCTGCTGCACGGCGCCGACGCCTGGATCGCGGGCACCGGAGCGATCACCGACGAGCACCTCGACGCAGCGCCGAGATTGAAGGTCGTCGCCCGCTACGGCGTCGGCACTGAGGCCGTCGATCTCGAGGCGGCCCGTCGCCGCGGCATCCCGGTCACCAACACCCCCGGTGCCAATGCGGATGCCGTCGCCGACCACGCGGTCGGCCTGATGCTGGCCGCGCTCCGTTTCGTGCCGGACGGCGACCGCCGGGTGCGCGTCGGCGACTGGAGCGTGCGGCGCGGGCGCGAGCTGGGCGCCGCCGTCGTCGGGATCGTCGGCTTCGGCCGCATCGGCCAGGGCGTGGCGAAGCGCCTGAGCGGATTCGGTCCGCGCGTCGTCGCCGCCGACCCCTTCCTGTCCGCGGACCTCATCCGGGCGAACGGCGCCGAGCCGATCGCCCTCGACGAGCTGTTCCGCGTCGCGGACGTGATCACGCTGCATGCTCCGGGCGGTCAGCTGCTCGTCGACGCCGGACGGCTCACCCACATGCGTCGAGGCACCGTGCTGGTGAACACCGCCCGCGGCGACCTCGTCGACGAGGCCGCGATCGCGGAGGCCCTGCGTGACGGCATCCTCGCCGGTTACGCGGCGGACACCCTCGACGGCGACACCGCGGCGCAGGGCAGCCCACTGCTCGACCCGGCCCTCGCGGACCGCGTGATCGTGACACCGCATCTCGGCGCACAGACCACGCAGGCCGTCGACAACATGGGTTCGATCTCGCTCGCCGACGCGCTCGCCGTGCTCCGGGGCGAAGAGCCCGCCCACCCCGTGACCACTCGCTAGGAGACTCCCGATGACCTCGTCCCTCACCACCGATCCGCTCGCCGCCCCGACGACGCAGGCCGACTACATGGGCTTCGTCGGCGTGACGACGGCGTCGTCGTCGATCATGAGGGTGTTCCCGCTGTGGGCCGACATCCTCGGCCTGCCGACGCGCACGCTGATCGGCCATGACCTGCCGATGGATGCGACGCCGGCGCAGTACCGCGCGATGGTCGAGCAGATCCGCGACGACCCGCACCACCGCGGCGCCCTGGTGACCACGCACAAGATGAACGTGTACGCCGCGGCATCCGATCTGTTCGATGAGCTCGACCCGTTCGCGGTGTCGTGCGCCGAGATCTCGAGCATCTCGAAGCGCGGGCCGCTGCTGTCGGGGCGCGCGAAGGATCCGATCACGGTCGATCTCGCGCTGAACGATTTCCTCCCGGGCGACCATTTCGCCCGCACGGGTGCCGAGGTCGTCATCCTCGGCGCGGGCGGTTCGGGTACGGCGCTCAGCTGGGCCCTGGCGGAGCGCGTCGACGCTCCCGCCCGCATCACGGTGACCGCCCGGTCGCAGGAGAAGCTCGATCACCTGCGCGAGGTGCACCGCCAGCACGGCACGCGCGAAGGAGTGATCGACTACGTCGTCACGGCGACACCCGACGACGCCGATGCCGTCGTCGCGGCCGCTACCCCGGGGTCGGTGATCGCGAACGCGACCGGACTCGGGAAGGACCGGCCGGGCTCGCCGCTGACCGACGCGGTCGTGTTCCCCGAGGGCGCCTACGCCTGGGAGTTCAACTACCGCGGGTCGCTCGAGTTCCTGCACCAGGCCCGGGCGCAGGAGGCCGCCCGGTCGCTGCACGTCGTCGACGGCTGGCGGTACTTCATCCACGGCTGGTCGCAGGTCGTGGCCGACGTGTTCGAGCTCGATCTCACCCCCGAGACCGTCGAGCGGCTCGCCGAGGCGGCGGAGTCGGTGCGCTGATGCCTGCCGTCCGGACGGTGCTCGGCGACATCGAGCCGGCGGCGCTCGGGCGCGTGGACTATCACGAGCACCTGTTCCAGGTCTCGCCGCTGCTGCCCGGCGACGAGCTCGACGACGAGGCGGCGTCGGGCACGGAGGCCGGACTCCTGAAGGCGAGCGGCTTCGAGGCGATGGTGGATGCCACACCCTTCGGCCTCGCCCGCGACCCCGCGGCGCTGGCGCGGATCAGCGCGACGACCGGGCTGCGTATCGTCGCGACCACGGGCCGGCACCGCGAGGCGCACTACGGCGCGGACCACCCGATGCAGGTCTGGACCGCCGACCGACTGGCGGCGTTGTTCGTCGCGGACATCACGCGGGGGATGCCGGAGTCGGACGCAGCCGTGTTCGAGACGCCCGAGGCGCCGTCGGCCGTGACGCCCGCCGGCGGCTCGGTGCGCGCCGGGATGCTGAAGGGCGGGGTGGATTACTGGCGGATCAGCCCGTTCGAGCGCACCACCCTCCTCGCTGTCGCCGCCGCTCACGGCGAGACCGGCGCCCCGGTCATGGTGCACCTGGAATTCTGCACCGCAGCCCACGAGGTGCTCGACCTGCTCGCGGCCGAGGGCGTGGCATCCGATCGGGTGGTGCTGGCTCACGCCGATCGCGATCCCGACCCCGGGTTGCACGTCTCGCTCGCCGAGCGCGGCGCCTTTCTGGGCTACGACGGTTTCGCCCGCCCCCGCACCCGCTCCGACGCCGAGCTGCTCACGCTGACGGCATCCGTCGTCGAGCGCGGTGCGGGCGACCGCGTGGTGCTGGGTGGCGACGTCGCCCGGCGCACCCGGTACATCGCCTACGGCGGCATGCCCGGCCTCGGCTACCTCGGCGAGCGCTACGTCCCCCGCCTGCGCGCCCTCGTCGGCGACGACGCCGTCGACCGGATGCTCGTCGCCAACCCCGCCCGCCTGCTCACACTCTCGGCCTGAGCCTGCGGCATCTGCCCGGCACAGCCCCCGCCCCGCGCAGCCCAGCCGAGCGCAGACATGACACCTCACGCCGCTATCGGCAGCACATTCCGACAACAGGTGCCATCCCCACGCGACACCCCCACCCAGACATGACACCTCACGTCGCCATCGGCAGCACATTCCGACAACAGGTGCCATCCCCACGCGACACCCTCCAGGCAGCGAAGAAGCCCCCCGCCCGAAGGCGAGGGGCTCTCGTCGATCACCTCAGGTCACTCGTAGAGGACTGCGGCGATCTTCGGGTCTTCGATGTTGGTCTTGTCGTACCAGTAGGAGCCGGTGTCGTAGAACTCGTCGACCTCCTTGCCGTTGGCCGCGTCGTATGCGGCCTGCACGACCTGCTCGCCGATGCCGATCGGGTCCTGCGTGATGGCGCCGGCCATGGTGCCGTCCTTGATGGCGTTGATCTGCGCTGCGCCGGAGTCGAAGCCGACGATCGTGATCTTGCCCTTCTCCAGACCGAGCTCGTTCACGGCGTTCACGACGCCGATGGCCGAACCCTCGTTCGTGCCGTAGATGCCCTTGAGGTCGGGGTGCGCCGCGATCAGCGTCTTCGCGATGTCGGCCGACTTCAGGTGGTCGCCGTCGCCGTACTGGATGTCGACGATCTTGACGTCGGGGTAGTCGGCTTCCATCTTCTCGACGAAGCCGTCACGACGCTCGACACCGGTCGAGTTGATCTGCGAGTGGCCGACGATCGCGACCTCGCCCTTGCCGCCGATCAGGTCGGCCATGTGCTCTGCGGCGAGCGCACCCGCGACCTTGCTGTCGGTCGCCGACAGGCTGAGCCCGACGTCGCCGTTGCAGGGAGCGTCGAAGTAGACGACAGGGATGTCCTTCGACTTCGCCTGCTCGAGCGGGGCGACACAGGCCTCGGGGTCCAGCGCCGCGTAGGCGATGGCATCCGGGTTCTTGTCGATGGCGGCCGTCAGCATCTCGAGCTGGCCGGCGATCTCGGTCTCGGCCGCAGGGCCTTCGAACGTGATCTTGACGCCGAGCTCTTCCGCCTTCTGCTCCGCACCCTTCTTCACGGCCTGCCAGAACTGGTGCTGGAAGCCCTTCGAGACGAGGGCGATGTACATCTCGCCGTCGCCGCTGCCGCTGCCGCTGCCGCTGCCTTCTTCGATCACGTCTCCGCCGCCGGCGCAGCCGGCGAACACCAGCGCGGATGCTGCCACGAGTGCCGCGAATGCGGTCTTCTTGCCGAATTTCATGGAAACTCCATTGTTCTCTGTGATTGCCGGCCAGGGCCGACGGTGGACTGCGTGGTGCTATTCAGTTGAGTCGGGTCGAACGGGCTCAGGTCCGCTGGCGGTTGCGCAGCGAGTCGAGGAACACGGCCAGCAGCACGACGACGCCGACGACGATGTTCTGCCATTCGGGCTGGATCGACAGGATGCGCAGGCCGTTGACGAGCACGCTCATGATCAGCGCGCCGATCACGGTGCCGAGGATGGATCCGCGTCCGCCGAGCAGCGAGGTGCCGCCGATGATGACCGCGGCGATCGCCTGCAGCTCGTACCCCATGCCGATCTGCGGCTGGGCCGAGTCGAGGCGGGCGGCGATCACGATGCCCGCGATGCCGGTGAAGGCTCCGGCGAACATGTAGATGAGGATGGTCCAGCGGCGGGTGTTGACGCCGGAGAGGCGCGTGGCCTCCTCGTTGGAGCCGATCGCGAAGGTGTAGCGGCCGAGGAGCGTCTTCGACAGCACCAGCCACGCGATGATCGCGACCACCGCGGTGATCAGCACGGCGTTCGGGATGCCGGGGATGATCACGCCGAGCGCGATCTTCTTGAAGTCCGGTGCCGAGGTGGAGAAGTAGATCGGCGAGACGTTCGAGATGACGAGTGCGAGACCGCCGGCGATCATCATCATCGCGAGCGTGGCGATGAACGGAGGCAGGCGCAGGAACGTGATGTTCACGCCGTTCACCAGGCCCATCAGCACACCGGTCAGCACGCCGCCGATCACGCCGACCCAGACCGGGAGGCCCATGTTGGTCACGAACACACCCGTCATCACGGCGCAGAGCGCCATGCCGGTGCCGATCGAGAGGTCGATGCCTCCGGTGATGATGACGAAGGTGGTGCCGAGGGCCAGGATGCCGATGACCGCGGTCGAGAGGAGGACCGTGGCGATGTTGCTGAAGGTGAAGAAGTTCGGGCTGGCGATCGTGAAGAAGATCACCAGGACGATGAGGGTGCCGAACGCCAGCGACTGCTGGAGCTGGCGCTTGAGGAAGGCGCCGACGTCGCGCTTGTCGGTGTCCTCGTTCACCGCCGTCTGGATGATCGTCGTCGTCGACGATCCGGGCTGCTGTGGGGTGCTCATCAGTCTTCCTCCCCGTGGGCTGCGAGTTGCATGATCTTCTCCTGGCTGGCTTCCTCGTTGCGGAGCGTTCCGGTGATGCGGCCGTTCGCGAAGACCGCGATGCGGTTCGCGACGCGGAGGATCTCCGGGAGCTCCGATGAGATGACGATGATGGACTTGCCCTGATCAGCGAGCTGCTGCATCAGGCGGTAGATCTCTTCCTTCGCGCCGACGTCGATGCCGCGGGTCGGCTCGTCGAAGATGAGGATGTCGCAGTCGCGCATCAGCCAGCGGGCGATGACGACCTTCTGCTGGTTCCCTCCGGAGAGGAGCTTGACGACCTGGTTGACCGATGGCGTCTTCACCCGCAGCTGCTGCACGTACTCCTTGGTGCGGTTCTTCGCCTTGCTGTCGCCCATCCAGCCGATGCCGTTGGCATAGGAGTCGAGCGAGGCGAGGACCGTGTTGAACGTGACATCCTGCTCGAGCATGAGCCCGAGCAGCTTCCGGTCCTCCGAGAGATAGCCGAGGCCGTGCTTCACGGCATCCGCCGGCTGGCCGATGCGCACCGGACGTCCGCTGATAGAGATCGTGCCGCCGTCGCGGTGATCGGCGCCGATGACGGCCCGCGCCGTCTCGGTGCGGCCGGCGCCCATGAGACCGGCGAAGCCGAGGATCTCGCCCTTGTGCAGCTGGAACGACACGTCCTTGAGCAGGTTCCTCGTGGAGAGGCCCTGCACGTCGAGGACGATCGGATCGTTGATGTGCTCGCGGGCTTCGGGGCGCGTGCCCTCGTCGATCACGCGGCCCACCATCATCTCGATGATGGTGGGGATCGTGACCTCCGCACGATCGAGTGATCCGATGTATGTGCCGTCGCGCAGAACGGTGACCCGGTCGGCGAGACGGCGGAGCTCGTCCATGCGGTGCGAGATGTACACGATGCCGGTGCCCGACGCCTTGAGCTGCTCGATCAGCACGAACAGCGTCTCGACCTCGGTGTCGGTGAGGGCCGACGTCGGCTCGTCCATGATGAGGACCTTGGCGTTGAACGACAGCGCCTTCGCGATCTCGACCATCTGCTGCTCGGCCACCGTCAGCTCGCCGACGAGCTGACGCGGGTCGAGGCGGATGCCGAGGCGCTTCAGCAGCTCCGCGGTCTGCGTGTTGAGCTTCCGCTCGGACAGGAACGGCCCGGAAGTCGGCTCACGGCCTACGAAGATGTTCTGCGCGACGGTCAGGTCGGGCATCAGGTTGAGCTCCTGATGGATGATCGTGATGCCGAGTTCCTGGGCCTGCAGCGGGCTGGTGAGCTCCACCTCTCGACCCTCGAACGTGATGGTTCCCTCGTCCTTGGTGTAGATCCCGGACAGGATCTTCATCAGCGTCGACTTCCCGGCGCCGTTCTCTCCCACCAGCACCAGCACCTCGCCGGCACGCACCTCCAGGTGCACGTCTTTCAGCGCCTGCACACCGGGGAATCCCTTGCTGATCCCCTCCACTCGGAGAATGGGGTCACTCATGTGCTCACCTGCTTCCTTGAAGGTCATGTTGCGGTTCCGGCGATGCGGGCCGCAGTAAACATCGGATCAATTCTGCGGCCTGCGCCTCTTTCGCGCAAGTTGTATCTGAATGTATCTAACGGAGGTCGGATGGGGAAGGCCTGTAATAACATCTTGACCTTCCCGGCACCGGGACTCCGGCTCGCGCCTCAGTGCAACCGGATCGACTCGATCGCGACGAGCTTGTCGCGGATGTACGCGTTGGCGTGCGCGCCGAGTTCGTCGTTGTCGGTCCAGAGGTTCCGCCAGATGCCGAGCATCCGACTGAGATCCGGGGCGACGACGGCGGACGAGAACGACTCGAAGACGATCGGGCCGTCGTAGCCGATACGGCCGAGCGCCTTGAAGAACGTGTCGAAGTCGACCGTCCCGGTGCCGAGGTAGCCCCGGTGGCTCTCGCCGATGTGCACGTAGCGCAGGGCGGGAGCGGCGTCGAGGACCGGCGCGAACATGTCCGACTCCTCGATGTTCATGTGGTACGTGTCGAGGTGGATCCCGACGTTCGGCCGGTCGACCTCGGCCAGGTAGCCGAGCGCCTGCCTGGCCGTGTTCAGTACGTTGGTCTCATAGCGGTTGACGACCTCGAGCGACACCGACACTCCCCGCTCGGCGGCGTGGTCGGCGACCCGCGCGATGGCGGCGCGACTGCTCGCGAGCCCTTCGGGCGTCACGGGCTCCATGTACTTCTTCATGGCGCTGTAGACCACTCCGCAGAAGTGCTCGCCGCCCAGCTCGGCGAGCACGTCCACCGCACGGAGCAACAGTGCTTCGCCCGCCGCGACGATCGCAGGATCGGCACTCGTCACGTCGGTCGCCTCGGACAGCCCGAGCGATGCGCTCACCGCGAGGTCATGCTCCTCGAGGGCGTCTTTCGCGGCCGCCACGTCGAACGAGAACGGATCCATGAGCGGGAACTCGATGAGGTCGAAGCCCGCCGCCTTCGTCTTCTCCACAGCGAGGCGGATGCCGTCGGCATCGAAGTTCCCGGTCCAGACGAGCCCGTGGCAGCCGATGTTCATGGGGCCTCTCGCAGGCGGGTGTTCGGCACCGTCGCCTCGCCACTTGGCACGTTGCAAGTAGCGTGCCAGACACGCTACGTCCGCGGGAGGTGCGGAGTCAAGGACTTTCTTGGCACGTTGCAATTCTCCCGCTAACCTGGTGTCGCCACGTCCGCCCGGCGCGTCCCGCCGGCGGCCCCACCCCGACGAGGAGCCTCCATGCCCGCGAGCGTCAAAGACGTCGCCGCTCTTGCCGGGGTCTCGTCCTCGACCGTGTCGAACTACCTCAACCACCCGCACGTGCTCGGCACGTCGAGCCGCGAGCGCGTGCGGGCGGCCATCGAGCAGCTCGGCTTCGTGCCGAACGAGTCGGCGCGGCAGCTGCGCGCAGGGTCGAGCAAGGCGCTCGCCCTGATCCTGCTCGACGCGTGGCTGCCGTATTTCAACGAACTGTCCCGCGGCGTGGACGACGTGACGCGCGAGGGCGGCTGGTCGCTCTTCTTCAGCAACAGCAACCGCGACGACGCGCAGGAGCGACGCAACATCGACATGTTCGAGGCGCACCGCGTGCAGGGCATCGTGATCTATCCGCTCGGCGACGTCGTGCCGCGACTCGAGCTTCTCGCCGAGCGCGGCATCCGCTCGGTCGTCGTCGGCCCCATCCGCGACTCGCCCACGGTCGCATCCGTGCTGTTCGACGACCGCGGCGGCGGGCGTCTCGCCGGCGATCATCTGCTGTCGCTCGGGCGCACGCGCATCCTGTTCCTCGGCAGCCCCACGGTCAGCCAGTCGAATGACCGCCTGGCCGGGCTGCGCGACGCGCTCGCCGGGACCTCCGCCACGATCACGGTGCAGAACGTGCCGCATCTCGCGACCGAGGACGGGCTGCGCGCCGCCGAACAGCTCATCGCCCTGCCCGCCGGTGAGCGCCCCGATGCTGTCTTCGCCGCGAATGACATGGTGGCGCTCGGCGTGCTCACGCAGCTGCTGCGGCACGGCATCCGGGTTCCCGAGGAGATCGCGCTCGTCGGATTCGACGATGTCGACCAGGCGCATCAGGGCGTGGTGCCGCTGACGAGCGTGCGTCAGCCGGGTTATGAGATCGGGCGCGCCGCCGGTGCCGCGCTGCTGCAGCAGCTGGCCGATCCGACGGCTCCGCCGCCCGCCACGACCCCGTTCCCCGCAGAGCTCATCGTGCGCGAGTCGACCGTCGGGCGCTGAGGCGGTCGCGTCACGCGTCGACGGCGTGCACAATTCAGCACGATCGTCGAACCTTGGCCCGAATCCGCCCGGTTCCGGGCGATCTGCGTGCGTTCTTGCTGAGTTGTGAACGTCGAGCCCGGCCTGACGACACCGTCACGCAGGAATGAGCCCCTCGGCGGCGAGGTTCTCCCACAGCTCCTCGGGAATCTCCTGCGCCGCGTAGGCGGCGTTCTGGCGCAGCTGCTCAGGACGACTCCCGCCCACGACGACCGAGCGCACTCCCGAAACCTGCAGCGGAAACTGGATCGCGGCGGCCGGCAGCGGCACGCCGTGGTCGGCGCAGACGGCGGCGATCCGCAGCAGCCGCTCCCACAGCTCATCGGGCAGCTGTCCGTATTCGTAGCGTCCGTCACGGCGCGGCTCGTTCGAGGCGAGCAGTCCGGAGTTGAAGACGGATGCCGCGACGATCCCGGTCCCGCGTTCCCGGCACGCCGGCAGCACATCGACGGCGGCGGGCTGCTCGAGCAGCGTGTAGCGCCCGGCGACCATGATGAGGTCGAGGTCGGCGGAGCGGACGGCAGCGGCCAGGGCATCCGACACCATCGATCCGATGCCGATCGCGGTGACCTCGCCCTCGGCGCGCAGCTGCTCCATGGCGGGGAGGGCCTCGGCGAGCGCGAGGTCCAGATCGTGGCGCTCCGGGTCGTGCAGGTAGAGCAGGTCGATGCGCTCGATGCCCAGGCGTTCGCGCGACTCGTCGAGGCTCCGGCGGATGCCGTCGACCGAGAAGTCCCACACGCGCTGGAGGTCGTCGGGCACGTGGAAGTCGTTCGCGGTGTCGAGTCCACCCGCGTGCTGGGGGTTCGGGCGCAGCAGTCGGCCGACCTTCGTGGACAGCACGTACTCACCCCGCGGCTTGGTCTGCAGGAACGCGCCGAGCCGGCGCTCCGACAGGCCGAGCCCGTAGTGCGGGGCGGTGTCGTAGTAGCGGATGCCGCTCTCCCACGCGGCATCCAGAACGGCCCAGGCCTCGTCGTCGGTCAGTGCACGGAACAGGTTGCCGACGTTCGCGGCCCCGTACCCGAGGGTCGGGAGCTCGAGAGCAGCCGCGCGCTCAGACCCCGACATGCGCGCCCGTCCACGTGTATGTGGCGATGCTGTCGGCCTTCATCTCCATGCCGGCGCCGGGCGCGGTCGGAGCCATGTACGAGCCGCTCTGGATGTCGGTCGGCACGACGAAATGCTCGTGCAGGTGGTCGACGAATTCGATCATGCGGCCCTCGCGGGTGCCCGTGACGGCCACGAAGTCGAACATCGACAGGTGCTGCACGGCCTCGCACAGGCCGACGCCACCGGCGTGCGGGCAGACCGGGATGCCGAACTTGGCCGCCAACAGCAGGTTCGCGATGTTCTCGTTCACCCCGGCGACGCGCACGGCGTCGATCCGCATCACGGAGATCGCCTCGGCCTGGAGCAGCTGCTTGAAGATCACACGGTTCTGCGCGTGCTCACCGGTGGCGACGCGGATGGGCGCGACGCCGCGGGCGATCTCGGCGTGACCGAGCACGTCGTCGGGGCTGGTCGGCTCCTCGATCCAGGCGGGGTGGAACTCGGCGAGCGCATTCACCCACTCGATCGCCTCGGACACCTCCCAGCGCTGGTTGGCGTCGATCGCGATCGGGAAGTCCGGCCCGCACACCTCGCGCGCCTTGCGGAAGCGGCGGATGTCGTCGTCGAGGTCGGCGCCCACCTTGAGCTTGATCTGGGTGAAGCCGTCGGCCATGGCCTCGCGAGCGAGCCGCTCGAGCTTCTCGTCGGAGTAGCCGAGCCAGCCGGGACTCGTGGTGTACCCCGGGTAGCCCGTGGCGAGCAGCTCCTGCTCGCGCTCGGCGCGACCCGGCTCGGCGGCGCGCAGGATCTCGAGCGCATCCTCGGGAGTGAGGGCGTTGGTGAGGTACCGGAAGTCGACGAGGTCGACGAGCTCTTCGGGTGTCATCCGGGCGAGCAGCTGCCACAGCGGCAGCCCGGCGCGCTTCGCCTTGATGTCCCACAGCGCGTTGATGACCGCGCCGATCGCCATGTGCATGACGCCCTTCTCGGGGCCGAGCCAGCGCAGCTGCGAGTCGCCGATGATCGCGCGGAAGGTGCCACCCATATCGTCGAGGAGCAGCTCGAGCTCGCGCCCGACCAGGTGCCCGGCGAGCGCGTCGATCGCCGCGACCTGCACGTCGTTACCTCGGCCGATCGTGAACACGAAGGCATGGCCCTCGATGCCGTCGTCGGCATCCGTGCGCACGATCACGTACGCCGCGGAGTAGTCCGGGTCGGGGTTCATCGCGTCCGAACCGTCGAGGCTGAGCGACGTGGGGAAGCGGATGTCGGTGGTGTCGAGGGCGACGATGCGGCTCACGGGGGTTCCTCTCCATGCGCGAGCTGTTTTCTTCGCGCGGATCTCTTGGAGTGTAAACATCGGATGTCTATACTGTCAACGAGACCGGCCGCGCAGAAGCGGCCCCATGACCGATCAGGAGAATCATGAAGTTCGCGCGGCTTGGCATCCCAGGGAGCGAGATCCCCGTCCTGGTGGAGGGTGACCGCCACCTCGACCTCCGCTCCCTGACATCCGATGTGAACGGTGAATTCCTCGCCGGCGACTTCCGCGCTCGCGTCGCCGCCGCACGTGACGCCGGCGAGCTCCCCGAGCTGGCGGGTGCCGCCGCCCTGCGCATCGGAGCCCCGATCGCTCGGCCGAGTGCCGTGATCTGCGTCGGCATGAACTACGCGGCCCACGCGGCCGAATCGGGATCGCAGCCGCCGACCATCCCGATCATCTTCCTGAAGACCCCGAACACCGTGGTCGGCCCGAATGACGCGGTCACGATTCCCCGCGGCAGCGAGAAGACCGACTGGGAGGTCGAGCTCGGCATCGTCATCGGCGCACGCACCTCCTACCTCGACTCCCCCGAGGAGTCGATGGCGCACGTGGCCGGCTTCGTGGTGGCCAACGACGTCTCCGAGCGCGCCTTCCAGATCGAGGCGTCGGGCGGACAGTGGTCGAAGGGCAAGATCGCGCCGGGCTTCAACCCGACCGGCCCGTGGCTGGTCACCCCCGACGAGGTCGACCATCACGCCCTCGGGCTGCGCAGCTTCGTCAACGGCGAGCCCCGCCAGGACTCGAACACGAGCGACATGATCTTCTCGGTCGAGCACATCGTGCACCACCTGTCGCAGTACGTCACGCTCGAACCCGGCGACCTCATCCTCACCGGCACCCCGCAGGGCGTGGCGCTCTCGGGCAACTTCCCCTACCTCGCGGCGGGTGACATGGTCGAGGTCGAGATCGACGGCCTGGGCCGTCAGCGACAGGAGTTCGTGGCATGGGAGGCACAGAAGTGACCGGCGCGCTGGAAGGACTGGTGGCGATCGTCACCGGCGGAGCATCCGGCATCGGCGCGGCGATCGCGCACCGCCTGCACGCCGACGGGGCGCAGATCGCGGTGCTCGATCGCGACACCTCCGGAGCGGATGCCGCGTTCGCCGCGTTCACGGCCGACGTGTCCGACCGCGCGAGCGTCGACGCTGCTGTCGCCGCGGTCGCCGAGCGGTTCGGCCGCATCGACATCGTCGTGAACAACGCCGGCATCGGCGCGCAGGGCGACATCGCGGCGAACGACGACGACGAGTGGGCGCGCGTGCTCTCCATCAACGTCACCGGCATCGCGCGGGTGACCGCGGCGGCGCTGCCCTGGCTGCGGCAGTCGCCGTCGGCATCCGTCTGCAACACGGCATCCATCGCCTCCACGACCGGCTTGCCGCAGAGGGCGCTGTACAGCGCGTCCAAGGGCGCGGTCTCGGCGCTCACCCGGGCCATGGCCGCAGACCACCTGCGCGAGGGCATCCGCGTGAACGCCGTCAACCCGGGCACCGCCGACACCCCGTGGGTCGGGCGACTGCTGGACTCGGCATCCGACCCCGCTGCCGAGCGCGCGGCTCTCGAGGCACGGCAGCCGCACGGTCGGCTGGTGAGCCCCGACGAGGTCGCCGCTGCCGTCGCCTACCTGGTCGGTCCGTCGGCCGGTTCCACGACGGGAACGTTCATCGAGGTCGACGGCGGGATGGCGCAGCTCCGTCTGCGCGCGGAGTAGCTCCGCCCCGCGGCATCCGTTCCGGCGTTCCGGCGTTCCGGCGTTCCGGTCGCGAAATCCGCCGCGCCCCCGCGTTCCGGTCGCAAACGATGCCGCCCCGCAAGACAAAAGACGGCAAAAACTGCGACCGGAACCCTGAGCTCCTCGCCTGTGGAAAGACGCAACGGCATCCACAGCGAACGTGCCATGGTGGCGCGGTGACCCGACCTCGCCCACTGCCCGCACACCTCGGCGCGCGTTTCACCGTGCGACAGGCTCTGGATGCCGACGTGGATGCCGGCCGGTTGCGGCGGTCCGACCTCGCCCGACCGTTCCATGGTGTGCGGGTCAGGATCCATCCTCGTGCCGACCGCGATGATCTGGATCCTTTCGAGCGGCAGCGCATCGAGCGGCGCATCCGCGCATACGAATACGCACCACGCCTGCGCGCCGACCAGTTCCTCAGCCACGAGAGCGCCGTCGCCCTGTGGGGCGGACCGCTGCCCCTGACGCTCGCCCGTGGGGAGCCGGTCGACGGTCGAACCCTGCCCGTGCACGTCACCACCCTCGGTGCGGGGCCCCTTGTTCGGGCCGTCGGCGTGCAGGCGCACCGGGATCGCAGCAATTCCGTAGGACTGGCTCGGCCGCCCGGAGTCACGTTGGCGAGTCCCGAGACGGCATTCGTCGGCCTCGGACATTGGAAGCTGATCGACCTCGTCGCGCTCGGCGACTACTTCTGTCGCCAGTGGCGGACCGGCTACGGACGACCGGATGCCGGCAAGCCGCCGTACTCGACGACCGAACGGCTGCGTGAAGCGGTGCACGCGGCTCGGCGAGTCGGCGGCCCGCGCCTGCGCGAGGCGGTCGAGCTCATCCGGACGGATTCGTGGTCGGCTCGGGAATCACAGCTCCGATGCCGGATCGTCTGGGCGGGTCTTCCCGAGCCCGAACTGAACCAGGACGTCTACACCGACGACGGGCGCTTCCTCGCCTGCACGGATCTCGCCTACCCCGAGTGGAAGGTGGCGATCGAGTATCAGAGCACGCTGCACGCCAGGCGCTACGCACAGGACGTCGAGCGCATCGCAGCCTTGCGAGCCGCCGGCTGGACGGTGATCGAGGTCACCAGCGCACTGTTCTCCCGCCCCGATGAACTGATCGTCCGGATCCGTCACGCTCTCGCCGCTGCCCGGTCAGCGCGCTGAGCCCGCATCGCGGGGTTCCGGTCGCAGTTCTTGCCGCGCCATCGCCCGGAAGGCGGCATCAATTGCGACCGAAGCGGATGCCGGCGGCAGAAACTGCGACCGGAAAGAGAACCGCCGACCTACTCCCCGCGCAACCAGCCCAGGATGCCGCGACGCGGCGACTCCGTCGCCTCCGACCGCCCCCCGTCGCCCAGACCGTAGAAGCGCTCGGCGTTCGCCCACAGGATCGCGTCGACGTCGTGGCCGCGCGCCTCCGCCCAGGCCACCACGACCTCGAGCCAGCGCGAGCGCGCGGTCGCCTGGTACGCGGCAGCGCCGTCGTCCGACGCATGCGGATCGCCGGACTCCGTCGGACCGATCGCCGACACGGGCCAGTCGCCGCCCCACATCAGCCGTTCCACGCCGAAGGTGTCGGCGGCGACGTCGAGGAACGGCTCGAGCTGCTCCCGGTTCCAGTTCCCCGCCGCCTCCGCGGGGAGCCCCGACAGCTTGCAGAAGACCTCCGGATGCCGCGACAGCTCGTCGAGATCGCGGACCCACTCCACCGAGGGCGTGCGCGGCGCATCAGCCGTGCCGACCTCGGGCTTGCCCAGGTGGTCGAGCACCATGCGAAGCTCCGGGATGGCACCGGCGAGACGGGCGACATCGGGCAGCTGGGCGGCACGGACGCACGCGTCGAAGGTCCACCCGCGCGCCGCGACCTCGCGCGCTCCGGTGACGAAGGCGGTGGACACCGCGAGGCCGTCCGCCTCATCCTGCAGGTTGTGCCGCACCCCGACCACGAGCGATTGCGCGGCGAGCTCGTCGAGGTGCGTCGTCGTGTCCACTCCGCGGTCGAGGCGCACGCCGGCCACGATGCCGATCACGCCGGCCCGCTCCGCCAGGCTCTCGACCCAGCGCACCTCGTCGAGGAAGCGGTCCTCAGCGGTCCCGGCCTGCACGAACACGGCCTTCTCCTCTGCTGCGGCGCCCAGCCGCGCACGCTCCAGCTCGGCCTCGGCGAACCGGGCGTCGTACGGCCCCTCGAGCCAGGAGTACTCCAGGAGCTCGGGGTCCCACAGATGCAGGTGTGAATCGATGACGCGCATACGTCCATCCTGCATCAGACATCCGATCAATCGCTAGGATGACGCCATGGCTGTGACTGACGAGGCGATCGAGAAGATCAAAGCGATGATCGTGTCGGGTGAGCTCTCACCCGGAGATCGACTCCCTCCGGAGAAGGAGCTGTCGGAGCGGCTCGGGCTCTCCCGCAACTCGATGCGCGAGGCGGTCAAGGCGCTCGAGGTGATCCGCGTGCTCGACGTGCGGCGCGGCGACGGCACCTACGTGACCAGTCTGGAGCCTCACCTCCTTCTCGAGGCCATCTCGTTCGTCGTCGACATGCACGACGACGACTCGATGCTCGAGATCTTCGCTGTGCGACGGATGCTGGAGTCGCAGGCGACCGGTCTGGCCGCGAACCTCGGCACGGATCAGGCGATCGCCGAGCTGGTGAGCGAGATCGACGGGATCGATGCCTCCGTCACGATCGAGGAGCTGGTGGAGCACGACATCCGCTTCCACCGGGAGATCGTCCGCATGGCGGGCAACGCCTACCTCGCGAGTCTGATCGAGCACCTCAGCAGCCAGACCGTGCGGGCCCGCGTCTGGCGCGGCCTCACCGAGGCCGGCGCGGTCGAGCGCACCCTGTCCGAGCATCGCGCGATCGCCGAGGCCATCGCGCAGCACGATTCCGCCCTCGCGACCTCCCTGACCACGGCGCACATCGCCGGCGTCGAACGGTGGCTGCGCCAGGCGGCATCCGCCTGACCCGAGCCTCGCGGCGCGCGGCGGCGCAACTTCT
>Ga0307406_10000204_pt1 | contig 35452 bp, 28 predicted proteins | sample 322Cmetagenome_3_FD_203706 | JGI IMG/M metagenome (GOLD analysis project Ga0307406, IMG submission 203706) | Maize rhizosphere microbial communities from greenhouse at UC Davis, California, United States - 322HYB-C-2 | ecosystem: Host-associated > Plants > Roots > Rhizosphere > Soil | place...
CTGCCACTTTATGATCGTCATTCTTTAGCTGAATGCGTTGTTTTTCAGGAAGTGCCTTTTTGTGTGGCTCAATATATTGCATTAAACCTTCGATATCAAAATTATTTGCAGAACCAATCCCGATTACGATACTTTTAGTTTTATAAGAATTTTTGTTTGTATTAACCGTAAAGTCAGGAAAAGTTCCTTCAACTTTGATTACCTTTTCATTGGGAATCTGGGCAATGTGAGGATAAGTAAGTGCTAAATCCTGAATACTTTCAGAAAGTAATTCTGAGCCTAATTTTCCCGGTGTTATGCCATAAGCATTGTAGAAAACTGCTTCTTGTAAAGACGAATTCTTTTGGTGGGTAAAAATTCCGATTTTTTTGTCGGTTACAAAAACTTTGTTTTTAGCGGAACCTAAAACCAGTGCACATGACATGCCTGAAACACCACCGCCAATAATTAAAGTGTCAAACATATTATCTTCCGTTCGTTTTTTCTTCGATTTTTTTTGAAATTCTAAAAATCAAAAGAATCAAAACAGCACAAAACGAAGCTGCGATTCCAATAAAAGCTACTGCACTATCCCCCTGAAAAGGATTTTTAAAGTCAAGCAACGTGATATTAAAAACAATTAAAGCTAATGCTAAAAGCACTAAGATTGAAGTGAAAATTTTCATAAGATTGTTTTTGTTTGTCTAAAATAATAAAGTAAAACTCTTTGGCCATTAAACCTATAAGTTGTATTTAGAAATTTTAATGGGGGTAAATTTATAAAATTAAATGTTAGACAAACAAACCTTTAACATTAGCAGCGAATAATTTAACAGCAATTGCTAAAAGTATCACTCCAAATGTCTTGCGCACTACGCCCAGTCCGTTTTCTCCTAATAAAGTTTCTATTTTTTTAGATGATTTCAGTACCACATAAACCAATATGATATTCAGCAAAATGGCAATAATAATATTGATAGTATGAAATTGTGATCTCAGAGAAAGTAAAGTTGTCATTGTACCTGCTCCGGCAATTAAAGGAAAAGCCAAAGGAACAATTGAAGCAGATCCTGGTTCCTCATCACGATAGATTCGGATTCCTAAAATCATTTCCAAAGCCAGAAAAAATAAAACAAAAGATCCGGCAACAGCAAACGAGTGCACATCTATACCTATCAGGTTCAAAAATCCTTCTCCAACAAAAAGAAAAACGATCATAATCATTCCGGCAACAATTGAAGCTTTTTCAGATTCAATATGACCGACTTTTGCTCTAAGATTTACAATAATCGGAATTGATCCTACGATATCAATTACTGCAAAAAGAACCATTCCGACAGTGATAATTTCCTTAAAATCAATTTCTAACATGCTTTTTATTTTAGTGTTTAAAAGATGTGCAAAGGTAAATAATAAAGTTAGGCCTTTTTTAGATATAAAATCCAAACCTTCATTTTTGTTATAAAAACATGTAATACTGGTTAAAAAAGTGATGTTTGTAACAATTATTAGATTTTGTTGTCAATTTCTGTAGTAATCAGGCAAATTTTCTAAGTAGAATTTTATCTCATATATATGTATATAGTTTGACTATCTTTGCACTTTAATAAATTTAGTATTTTTTAGGTCATGTTTCAATTAGGTAAAACCATTATTTCAGAAGATATTCTTGAAAAAGAATTTGTGTGCAATTTATCAGCCTGCAAAGGAGCCTGCTGTGTTGACGGAGATGCCGGTGCACCTTTGAGTGAAGCAGAGACCAAAATCATGGAAGAAATTTACCCAAAAGTAAAACCTTTTTTGCGTAAGGAAGGAATTGCTGCCATTGAAGCGCAGGGAACCTGGGTAAAAGGAACCGACGGCGATCTTGAAACACCTTTAATAGACGAGAAAGATTGTGCCTATGTTATTTTTGATGGAAAAACAGCGCTTTGCGGAATTGAACAGGCCTATAATCAGGGAATAATTGATTGGAAAAAACCGGTTTCATGTCATTTATATCCAATAAGGGTAAAAGACTTTACGGAGTTCGCTGCAGTAAATTACGATAAGTGGGATATTTGCGATGATGCCTGTTCTTTAGGAAAAGAATTAGAGGTTCCGGTTTATAAATTTGTTAAGGAAGCTTTGATCCGACGCTTTGGCGAAGATTGGTATCTGGAACTTGAAAAAGTGGCTCAGGAACTCAAAAATTCTTAAAAAAATTAAGTTTAAAAAATACACTTCTTAAGTTGTGTTTTTTAACTCAAAAGAGAAAAGTTTTAACTCAAAAAAAACTTTTAAAAACAATTTAAAATTTCTTGCTTTTTATTCTAAAAAGTCTATATTTTACGGCACTTAACGAGTAAATGATAATTTTAATATGCTCATTTACAATGTTTTAATTATTGTGTGAAAAATTGACCACTTTTTTCCCGTTGTTAAAAACTACGTCAAATTGTGAATAAGTTTGGCTTTCATTTTTGGCAACAAATGACAATCTTTGTACTACCCTGAAAAAGCAAAAAATCAGTAAAAAAATTAAACATAAAAGCCATGTCGCAAGTCGAGCCAATTTTACAAGAAAACAAGAACCGTTTCGTTATTTTTCCTATCAAACATCATGATATTTGGGAATGGTATAAGAAGATGGAAGCTAGTTTTTGGACTGCAGAAGAAATCGATTTGCATCAGGATTTAACAGACTGGAATAATAAGTTAAATGATGACGAAAGATATTTCATTAAACACATTCTTGCGTTTTTTGCAGCTTCTGACGGAATCGTAAATGAAAATCTTGCTGAAAACTTTGTAAACGAAGTACAATATGCTGAAGCGAAGTTTTTTTACGGATTTCAAATCATGATGGAAAACATTCATAGTGAAACGTATTCTTTATTGATTGATACTTACGTGAAAGATGAAGCTGAAAAAGCAGAATTGTTCAATGCTTTGGAAGTTTTTCCTGCTATTGGTAAAAAAGCAGAATGGGCTTTAAAATGGATCGAGTCTGATTCGTTTGCCGAAAGACTTATTGCTTTTGCTGCCGTTGAAGGAATCTTTTTCTCTGGTGCTTTCTGTTCAATTTATTGGTTAAAAAAACGTGGTTTAATGCCAGGTTTAACTTTTTCTAACGAGTTGATTTCTCGTGACGAAGGTGTACATTGTGATTTTGCGGTACACCTGCACAATCACCATTTGGTAAACAAAGTATCAAAAGAAAGAATTAAGGAAATTATTGTTGATGCCTTAAATATTGAAAGAGAATTTGTTACAGAATCTCTTCCTGTAAGTTTAATTGGTATGAATGCAACTTTAATGACACAATACCTGGAGTTTGTTGCTGACAGGCTTTTAGTAGAATTAGGTTGCGAACGTGTTTATGGATCAGCGAATCCGTTTGATTTCATGGATATGATTTCTCTTCAGGGAAAAACTAATTTCTTTGAAAAACGTGTTGCAGAGTATCAAAAATCTGGTGTGATGAATACTGATAGCGATGCTCAGAAAATTTCATTCGATGCAGATTTTTAGACAACAAAAATAGTTTAGTGTTTTACCCCAAATAAACACTAATCAAGATACAATTTTATAACAGAACAATTTTAAGAATCTCTTTTCCCCAAATCGAAGATTCAATAATTTTAAACACATTTTCGGTCTGATTTCAGATTGGAATAGGGTAGCTATTGAGAATGCTGTAATTCTCAAAAAATAAATAAAAAATACGCAATGTTTAAGTACTGGAATTCGTTTTCTAAGAGACTTTCATTTTTTCAACAAACCAAAAAAATAGTAAGCTTATGTATGTAGTAAAAAGAGATGGCCACAAGGAGCCGGTAATGTTTGATAAGATTACAGAAAGAATCAAAAAATTGTGTTACGGGCTCAATGAGCTTGTAGATCCTGTTAAGGTAGCGATGAGAGTTATCGAAGGATTGTATGACGGAGTTTCTACATCTGAATTGGATAATCTTGCGGCAGAAACTGCAGCTTCTATGACTATTGCACATCCTGATTATGCGCAATTGGCAGCTCGTGTGGCAATTTCAAACTTACACTCTAATACTAAAAAGTCGTTTTCTGAAACGATGAAAGATATGTACAATTACGTAAATCCAAGAAATGGTCAGGATGCACCATTGCTTTCGGATGAAGTATTTAAAGTAATTCAGGAAAACGCAGCTTTCTTAGATTCTCATATCATTTATACAAGAGACTTTAATTACGATTACTTCGGATTTAAAACTCTGGAGCGTTCGTATTTATTGAAAATCAACGGAAAAATTGTTGAAAGACCACAGCATATGCTAATGCGTGTTTCGGTTGGGATTCACCTGGACGATTTAAAATCAGTAATTGAAACTTACGATTTAATGTCTAAAAAGTTCTTTACGCATGCAACGCCAACGTTGTTTAATGCCGGAACTCCAAAACCACAAATGTCTTCTTGTTTCCTTTTGGCCATGCAGGATGATAGTATTGATGGTATTTACGATACGTTAAAACAAACGGCTAAAATCTCGCAGTCAGCGGGAGGAATTGGTCTTTCTATTCATAACGTTCGTGCGACAGGATCTTACATTCGTGGTACAAACGGAACTTCAAACGGAATCGTACCTATGTTGAGAGTATTCAACGATACGGCTCGTTACGTTGATCAGGGTGGTGGAAAACGTAAAGGAAGTTTTGCGATTTACATCGAAACATGGCATGCGGATATTTTTGAATTCCTTGATTTGAAGAAAAATACTGGAAAAGAAGAAATGCGTGCAAGAGATTTATTCTTCGCCATGTGGACTTCAGATTTATTCATGAAACGTGTTCAGGAAGATTCAACATGGACTTTAATGTGTCCTAACGAATGTCCTGGTCTATACGATGTTTACGGAGAAGAATTCGAGGCAATGTATACAGATTATGAATTTAGAGGAAAAGGTAGAAAAACCATTCGTGCACGTGAATTATGGGAGAAAATCCTGGAATCACAAATCGAAACAGGAACGCCATACATGTTGTACAAAGATGCGGCAAACCGTAAATCGAATCACAAGAATTTAGGAACAATTCGTTCATCAAACTTGTGTACAGAGATTATGGAGTACACTTCTAAAGATGAAATTGCGGTTTGTAACCTGGCTTCTATTTCGCTGCCAATGTTCATCGAAAACGGAAAATTTGATCACGAAGCGCTTTACAATGTTACAAAACGTGTAACCCGCAACCTGAACAAAGTAATTGACAGAAACTACTATCCTGTAAAAGAAGCAGAAAACTCAAACATGCGTCACCGTCCGGTAGGATTAGGTGTGCAAGGTTTGGCAGATGCTTTCATCATGTTGCGTATGCCGTTTACAAGTGATGAAGCAAAAACCTTAAATCAGGAAATTTTCGAAACTTTATATTTTGCAGCCGTAACCGCTTCTATGGAAATGGCAAAAGAAGAAGGGCCATATTCTACATTTGAAGGGTCTCCAATGTCTAAAGGAGAATTTCAATACAACATGTGGGGAATGAAAGATGAAGAATTATCTGGTCGTTGGGACTGGGCTTCATTGAGAAAAGAAGTAATGGAACACGGAGTTCGTAACTCATTATTGGTTGCGCCAATGCCAACCGCTTCAACTTCTCAAATTCTTGGAAACAACGAAGCTTTTGAACCATATACATCAAATATTTACACACGTCGTGTATTGTCTGGAGAATTCATCGTAGTAAACAAACACTTACTTCATGATTTAGTAGAGAGAGGTTTATGGAATGAGACTTTGAAACAAGAAATCATGCGTCACAACGGATCTGTTCAAAATATTGATGTGATTCCGCAAGACCTGAAAGAATTGTACAAAACAGTTTGGGAAATGTCGATGAAAGACATTATCGATATGTCTCGTCAAAGAGGTTATTTCATTGACCAATCACAATCGTTGAACTTGTTCATGCAAGATGCAAACTATTCTAAACTAACGTCAATGCACTTCTACGCTTGGCAGTCTGGTTTAAAAACTGGAATGTATTACCTGAGAACGAAATCTGCGGTTGATGCGATTAAATTTACCTTAAATAACGATAAAAAAGAGGAAACACCAACATTAGTTGCAGCAACCGAAGAAATCAGCGTTGAAGATTATAAAGCTATGCTTTTGAAAGCTCAAGCCGCAGATCCTGAGGATTGTGAAATGTGTGGGAGTTAAAATAAAAAAATAGAATATCAATTAATAATATTAAGGGAGTTAGAGTAATTTTTTAACTTCCTTTTTTATTTTCGACATCCTGTCGGCTGGGAAAGTTATTTTTAATCAATTTTATTATTATGTTAGAAGATGATAATCAAAATGGAGGAAATTCTTCAGGAACATTTAGCAGTGATCCACCGCCAACTCCGATAAGAGATACAAACGACACTCAGATTAGAACTGAGAATGGTACTTATAGTACTAAATAATACAAAGTGAATATAATGTTGTTAATAATATTCCAATCAATAATATATATATTGCTGTTTTGAAGTAATAAATTTTATTTGATTGGGATATTTTGTTTTCTTTAATTGCCTGATCTAAATTGTATATTCTGTTTTTAAGGATGGAAGTTTCTTCCCACTCTTTAATAAAAATATCTGAATGTAGTAACTTACTGGGTGGAGTGCCCTTTGAATATGTAAGATTTGGATAAATTATCTTTAAAAGAAACCAGATTGAACAAGAGGTAGCTATAATCAAAAATAAACTTATTTTTATTATAGGAGAATTTATTTCTATATCAGGGAATTTACTAACTAAAAATCCTAAAACAGAAAAGAGTATTACAATTAAAATTTGAAAAATTGTATTTGCTTTATCTGTAATTATAGTTTGAGATGCTAAAGATTCATCGAGAGACATTTCTGCTTCGGATTTTAGTAGTTTTAAAACCTCGATATCTTTGATTTTATCAAGAATTTGTTTCTGTTCATTTTCCATAATATCAAAATTAATACATATTTTTAATTATTCTTAAACCTTAATTTTTTTCATTGTTCAAAAATGATATTTTGGTTTTGTAAATATTTTAAAACTATTTAATATATAAAAAAACTTCCCTTTATTAAATAAAGATTTTAAAAAAAAAGCTCAGAACTTTAGAACCTAGAATCTTAGTAACTTAAAAAGAACGTATTCTCCAAAATCACATTTTCACCCCGATTTTTTTGCAATATCATACAAAAGCAAGGCAATTTGTTAAGAAATCCTTTTTTGTTTGATAAAATGCAATATTTTTTTTGGTGCACTGAAAATAATTTATACATTCGCAGAGAATTTATTGAAAAACACAAACAAAATGTCTAATAACCGTTTTTATTTTAGCAACTCTTTTTATTTCTTCTTTAGTAGAAGTGAGGATTGTGCTATGGTTATTTGAAAATATAAAAGACAAATAAAACTAATATACAATCCTGATGCAAATCAGGATTTTTTTTTGAATATATGACAACTAAAATTGCGATACAAGGTATTAAAGGTTCTTTTCATCATCAGGTTGTGAAAGAGTATTTCTCTGAAAATGTTGAGATTGATGAATGTTTGTCTTTTGAAGAATTGATTGACAGCCTGTTATCAGGGAAAACAGATCAGGCGGTAATGGCAATTGAGAATTCGATTGCGGGACCAATTATTCCGAATTATGCATTGATTGACAAGAATAATTTACACATTATTGGAGAACATTATTTGAGCATTCACCAAAATTTAATGACTTTAAAAGGTCAGAAAATTGACGATATAAAAGAAGTTCATTCGCACCCAATGGCCCTATTGCAATGTATGGATTTCTTAAAGCAGTATCCGAATATAAAATTAGTTGAAGATAAAGATACGGCCGAAACCGCCAGAAGAATTCAGGAAAAGCAATTAACCGGAGTTGCTGCAATTGCAAGTAAAACGGCTTCTGAAATGTATGATTTAGAAATCATCGCTCCGGAGATTCAAACGATCAAAAACAATATGACCCGTTTTGTCATTATCAAAAAACAGAATTCATTTTTACCGGAAAGCGAAATTAACAGAGCTTCAATTAAATTTGAATTAGATCATAAAAGAGGAAGTTTAGCAGCAGTCTTAAATGTAATGAGCGATTGTAAACTGAATTTAACAAAAATTCAGTCGCTTCCAAAAATTGAAACACCGTGGAAATATTCATTTTTCGTAGATGTCACATTTGAGAAATACGAAGATTTTGCAAAAGCTAAAACGTTATTAAATATAATGGCAGAATATTTAAAGGTTTTGGGAGAATATAAAAATACAAAGCCTTTGAGTGAGTCATAAAGTTGGAAAGTCGAAAGTCTTTAAGTCAAATAAAGGAGCTTAAAGCTTACGGCCTAAAGCCTAAAGCAATATAAAAAGTTAAAAGAAAGAATTAAAGTGCCTAAAGCTTACAGCTTAAAGCCTAAAGCAATAAAAAAAAATGATTACAACAGCAAAAAGATTAGATACAGTTGAAGAATACTACTTCTCCTCAAAATTGAGAGAAGTACGTCAACTGCAGTCTGAAGGAAAATCGATCATCAATATGGGAATTGGAAGCCCTGATTTGAGTCCGTCGAAAGCAGTAATTGAAGCGGTTGCCGCGGCAATTCAAGATGAAAACGGGCATGGTTATCAGAGCTATCAGGGATTACCGGAATTGAGAAAAGGGATGGCAGATTTTTATCAGAATCAATTTGGTGTTGCCTTAAATCCGAATAATGAGATTTTGCCTTTGATGGGTTCGAAAGAAGGAATTATGCACATTTCGTTAGCTTTTTTAAATGAAGGCGATCATGTTCTGATTCCGAATCCGGGTTATCCAACGTATACTTCGGTAACTAATTTGGTTGGAGCAGTTCCGGTTTATTATGATCTGAAAGAAGCCAATGCCTGGGAACCGGATTTTGAAGCATTGGAAAAATTAGATCTTTCGAAAGTAAAAATTATGTGGCTGGGCTATCCGCACATGCCAACAGGAGCAAGAGGAAGTTTAGCGTTATTTGAAAAATTGGTCGCTTTTGCTAAAAAACACAACATATTGTTGGTCAACGATAATCCGTATAGTTTTGTTTTGAATGATAATCCGATGAGTTTATTGCAGGTGGAAGGTGCTAAAGAAGTAGCTCTGGAATTAAATTCATTAAGCAAAACCTTCAACATGGCCGGCTGGAGAGTGGGAATGGTTTTAGGAAATCCAGAAATTATCGATGCAGTCCTGAAAGTAAAAAGCAATATGGACAGCGGAATGTATTACGGAATCCAAAAAGGTGCGATCGCTGCTTTAAACTGTGATAAATCCTGGTTCGAAGATCAAAACAAAATTTACAGACGACGTCGTGAATTGACAGAAAAATTGGCAGAAAAGTTAGGTTGCGAAGTGTATAAAGAAGGCGTTGGGCTTTTTGTTTGGGCCAAATTGCCGGAAGGAATCGAATCAGCGGAGAAGTTTATTGATGAAATATTATACGAGAAACATATTTTCATAACACCGGGAACAATCTTCGGAAGCAATGGAGAAGGATATATCAGATTTTCGTTATGTGTAAAAGAAGAAAAAGTGCAAGAAGCGATAGATAGGTTTTAGAATCAAGAAACAAGAAACAAGATTTTAGAATTTAAGATTGCGAACCTTGCGTAAATCCTTGCGGACTTTGCGGTTAAGAAACAAAAAATAATTATGAAAGTATACGTAATAGGAATAGGGTTAATAGGCGGTTCGATGGTGCTGGACATCAAAGACCAACATCCCGATGCCACTATTTTTGGGATTGATAATAACGAAAAACACTTGCAGGAAGCAATTGATTTGGGTGTTATCGATCAGGCAGGAAACTTTGAAGATTTGGCTGAAGCCGATTTTGTAATCGTTTCTGTTCCGGTTGATGTAGCGTTGACCGTTTTGCCTAAAGTGCTGGATTCGGTTGGAGACAAAACAATTGTTTTTGAAGTAGGTTCAACTAAAAAACCAATCTGTGATGCAGTTGCCAGTCATCCGAAAAGAAGAAATTTTATTGCAACGCATCCAATTGCAGGAACAGAGTTTTCAGGACCTTCGGCGGCGGTAAGAGGTTTGTTTCAAGGCAAGACAAATATTATTTGCGAAGTGGAAAAAACCACTTTTAAATTGCAGGAAAAGGCTTTGAAGCTTTTTAGCGAAATTGGAATGAGGATTCGATATATGGACCCAACGTCGCACGACAAACACATTGCTTATGTTTCGCATTTGTCACACATTAGTTCGTTTATGCTTGGTAAAACGGTAATGAACAAAGAAAAAGACGAACAGGATATTTTTGATATGGCAGGAAGTGGATTTGAAAGTACGGTGCGTTTGGCAAAAAGTTCCCCCGCGATGTGGACACCAATTTTTAAGCAAAACAAAGAACATGTTATTGAAACATTAGAAGAATATATTTCAAATCTCAGTAGGTTTAGGGATTTGTTGAAAGATGAAAATTACAATGCCATTTTTGAAGAAATGGAAAGCACAAATAAAATAAAAGAAATACTAAACGGATTAACAACAACTAAAAAGTAAATTAGAATTAAGATGGAAAATAAGAAAGAAATGAGAAAGTGGTTAGAAGATTTCAATTTAAATCACCCACTTGTGATAGCAGGACCATGTAGTGCAGAAACAGAAGATCAGGTATTGAAAATTGCTCACGAATTGAAAGATTCAAAAGTTAGTGTATTCAGAGCTGGAATATGGAAACCAAGAACGCGTCCGGGAGGATTTGAAGGTGTTGGAGAAATTGGTTTAAAATGGTTACAAAAAGCTAAGAAAGAAACTGGTTTATTAATGGGTACTGAGGTTGCGACTGCAGCGCACTGTAAACTGGCTTTAGAACATGATATTGATGTTTTATGGGTTGGTGCACGTACAACTGCAAACCCTTTCGCAGTTCAGGAAATTGCTGATACATTAAAAGGAACTGATAAAATCGTTTTGGTTAAAAACCCTGTTAACCCTGATTTGGCTTTGTGGTTAGGTGGTGTTGAACGTTTACACATGGCCGGAATCGAGAAATTAGGTGTTATTCACAGAGGTTTTTCTACTTACGAAAAAACAAAATACAGAAATATTCCGGAATGGCAGATTGCGATCGAATTGCAAAACAAATTTCCAGATTTACCATTAATCATTGATCCATCTCACATTACAGGAGATCGTAAAATGATTTTTGAAGTAACGCAAGAAGCTTTAGATTTGAATTACGATGGTATGATTATCGAAACCCACTACGATCCGGACAACGCCTGGTCTGATGCTGCTCAACAAGTTACTCCTGATGCTTTGAAACAAATCATTAAAGATTTGACGATCAGAAAAACTGATGATACTACAGATGAGTACAGTTCAAAAATGACTAAACTTAGAGCGAACATCGATGTTTTGGATGCTAACTTATTAGAGCTTTTAGGAAAACGTATGAAAGTGGCTGACGAAATTGGTCAGGTGAAAAAAGATGCAAACGTAGCGATTCTTCAAAACAACCGTTGGAATGAAATCTTAGGGAAAATGATTTTAGAAGGAGAGAAAAAAGGATTGACTGAAGAATTTGTTTTGAGAATGTTCAAGGCTATTCACCAAGAAAGTATTGGTCACCAGGAGAAAATTTTTAATGCATAATTTTATCTAAACCACATAAGTGATATAAGTAATTATAAATTTTTGGAAATACTGAATTTAAGTTTTCTTATATCATAACTTAAAAATAGATTGTTTTTTAAATCCCCATTTCTTCGAAAGAAGGTGTGGGGATTTTTGTTTTATGCAAACATAGCCCACGGTTTCAACCGTGTGGACACAATCAGTAATCATTAATCTTTGTCTCACGGTTGAAACCGTGGGCTATGTTTAAAATTATTCATTTATCTTTGCAAAGATTTAGTTTTTCAATCTGAAATCTAAAATCTGAAATCTAAAATTAAAGAATGACAGGACTCGTATATAAATCTACAGGAAGTTGGTACACTGTAAAATCGGAACAAGGCGATTTTATAGAATGCCGTATGAAAGGGAAGTTTAGGATGAAAGGTATAAAAAGCACTAATCCTATTGCTGTAGGCGATATTGTCGATTATGAACTCGAAGAAACTTCGGATGCGGTAACCGGAACGATTTTTAATATTCACGAAAGAAAAAATTACATCGTTCGTAAATCGGTTAACCTTTCGCATCAAATGCATATTATTGCGTCCAATATTGATCGAGTTTTTTTATTGATTACGATTAATAATCCGCCAACCACTTTTAATTTTATTGATCGTTTTTTGGTCACTGCCGAAGCTTACAATATTGAGACAATTTTGGTTTTTAATAAAATAGATACGTTTGATGAAGCCACTTTGGAAGATCAATTGTATATGCAATATGTATATCAGCAAATTGGGTATAAATGTCTTCGTGTTTCTTCCACAGAAATGAAAGGAATTGATGAGCTGAAAGAAATGATGATTGGCAAAGTAAGTATGTTTTCTGGACATTCAGGTGTTGGGAAATCGACTTTGGTAAATGCTATGGAACCATCTTTACATCTTAAAACCAAAACAATTTCAGAGGCCAGCAAACAAGGTCAGCATACCACGACTTTCGCCGAAATGTATGATTTGTCTTTTAATGCAAAAATTATCGATACACCGGGAATTAAAGGTTTCGGAATTGTCGATATGGAAAAAGAAGAAATCAGTGGTTATTTTCCTGAATTTTTCAAATTAAAAGATCAATGTAAGTTTAACAACTGTTTACATAAAGAAGAACCGCATTGTGCCATCAAAGCCGCATTAGAAAGAGATGAGATAGCCTGGTCACGTTATAATAGTTATTTGAAGATTCTGGAAGGCGATGAAGAAAATTATCGTACAGATACTTACGATGAAGATCGTAAAATTAGTGATGAAACCAGAAATCAAAAATAAAATCAGTCAAAAGTCAAAAAGTCATAATGTAAACATTCCGGACTTTCAGCTTTACGACTTTCTAACTTTATGACTTAAAAAAATGAGAGTTGTTATTCAAAGAGTATCACAAGCATCCGTAACGGTAGATTCTAAAATTGTTGCTGATATTCAAAAAGGACTATTAGTTTTAGTAGGTATTGAAGATGCCGATACTCAGGAAGACATTGAGTGGCTTGTTGGCAAAATCATTAAAATGAGGATTTTTGGAGATGAAAATGATGTCATGAACTGTTCTGTTCAGGATATCGACGGAGAAATTATAGTTGTTAGTCAATTCACACTTCATGCTTCTACAAAAAAAGGAAATCGTCCTTCTTATATAAAGGCTTCAAAACCAGATTTTGCAATTCCGATGTATGAGAATTTTGTGAAAGCTTTAGAAAAAGAATTTCAAAAGAAAATTCAAACCGGAATTTTTGGTGCTGATATGAAAGTCAGTATATTAAATGATGGTCCGGTAACCATTTTGATGGATAGCAAAAATAAGGAGTAAAATTTCTTAAAGAGATGTTAAGAATTTCTAAAAATAATATATATTTGACGAAATAACTTACTAAATGAAAAACCCTTTATTAGCGTTGTTTTTTTTATTTTTCACGCTTATTTCTTCTGCTCAAAAGAGTGAATATTCTGTTTTAACCCTTACTGATAGTCTTAAGGAAAATGCCGATGCCGTTGTACGGTTGGATCAAATGGATATTGTGATCGTTTCGCAAAGAAAGATGAACATAAAAGCACAAAGAATTGTAACTGTTTTTAATAAGGCAGGGTTAAATGATATCGAAGCCTATCAGAGTTATGATAAATCAACTTTGGTAAAAAATATTGATGCCATTATTTATGATGCTTTTGGTAATGAAATTAAGAAAATTAAGCGTAAAGATTTTAAAGACCAGAGTGCTGTAAGCGGTAGTACTCTTTTTTCCGACAATCGGGTTGTTTTTTTAGAATATACTCCCATTTCTTATCCTTTTACAGTTATCTACAATAGTGAGATTGAAAGCTCAAATACGGCCTTTTTACCGCAATGGTATTTTTTAGGAGGCCATTCTGTAAGTATTGAAAAATGTGTCTTAAATGTTACTTATCCAAATAATCTCGGATTTAAAAAGAAAGAATTCCAATTTACAGGTTACAATATCAAGAAAACTATAGATACAGATACACAATTAAGCTATGTTGCAACGAATATTTTTGCTCAAAAACCAGAAAGTTTAAGCCCTTCCGGAAGTGATCTTTTCCCAAGAGTTATGATGGGTTTGGAGAGTTTTCATTTAGAAGGTGTTGATGGAACGGCTAAAACCTGGGAAACATTTGGTAAATGGTACAGCGATAAAATTTTAACCGGAACCACAGATTTACCTGAAGAAACGAAAGCGAAAATAAAAGCATTAGTAGGCGATGAAAAAGATCCGATAAAAAAAGCAAAAATTATTTACGATTTCGTACAGAAAAAATCAAGATATGTAAATATCGCGATTGGTATAGGGGGGTGGAAACCAATGCTCGCAACAGATGTTGATCGTCTTGGATATGGAGATTGTAAAGCATTAACAAACTACACTAAAGCACTTTTGCAAACAGTAGATGTTCCTTCATACAATACAATTTTATACGGAGACACTTATAAAACAAATATTCAGTCTGATTTTGTTTCAATGCAGGGAAATCATATGATTTTGTCTATCCCTACAAACAATGGATACAAATGGTTAGAATGTACAAGCCAAGATGATCCATTTGGATATCAGGGAACTTTTACAGATGACAGAGATGTTTTAGTTGTTAAGCCCGAAGGAGGAGAAATTGTCAGAACTACTATATATGAAGACAAAGCAAATACTCAAAAAGACAAAGGGAATTATACAATTGATGAAAACGGAAATTTTTCAGGATCAATTTTTATTGTTTCTGAGGGAACTCAATATAGTACAAAATCCAGAGTAGAACATTTGCAGCCCACAGAAAAAGAAGCACACTACAAAGACTATTGGGATAATATCAATAATTTGAAACTGGGAAAAATAACCTTTACAAATGATAAGGAAAATATTCGTTTTACAGAAGATGTGCAGCTTAGTGCCGTAAATTATGCATCTATTGCGGCTAATAAAATGATTTTTCCAGTTGATGCATTCAATCAAAACGGTACTAATATAAAAAGAATCAGAAATAGGAAAAATCCTTTTCAGATCCAACGCGGTTATTTAGATACAGATGAAATCGAAATTAGTCTTCCGTCAGGTTTTACAATTGAATTTTTGCCTTCAAATTTTGAATTGAAAGGGAAATTTGGTGAGTACAAAACCGAAATCATCAAAAAGGAAAATAATAAACTGACCTACAAACGCTCGATGTTTTTAAATAAAGGGAAGTATTCTAATAAAGAATATGATGAATACCGTCTTTTTATGGAGCAGGTATCAAGAAACGATAACGCCAAAATTATACTAACTAAGAATTAATTCAAACCAATGAAAATAAATCATTTGCCAATTATTTTATTATTCTTTTTTTCATTTTTTAATCTTACTGCGCAGGAATTTAAGCTTGGAAAAGTATCCATTGCAGAACTACAGGAAAAAGTGCATCCAAAGGATTCTTCGGCTTCAGCAGCTATTTTATACAAAAGAGGAAAATCCAGGCTCGAATACGATCAGACTGATGGGATTTTTGTTACAGTAACTGAGGTTGAAACGAGAATAAAGATCTATAAAAAAGACGGTTATAGTTGGGCAAATCAGGAGGTTATATACTATTCGGGAACTGGCGGGCGTGAAAAAGTTTCGTTTTCTGATGCAAACACCTTTAATTTGGTGAAAGGTAAAATCGAGAAAACAAAACTTCAAAGTGACGGAAGTTTTGATGAGATTATAAACAAATTCAGAAGCAGAAAAAAAATAGCAATGCCCAATGTAAAAGAAGGATCTGTGATTGAATTTAGATACTTGATACGATCTGAGTTTAGAGAAATCAGAGATTGGGATTTTCAAACCAGTATTCCAGTCAATTACTCTGAATTTTCAACATACATTCCTGAATATTATGTTTATAATTCAAGACAAAAAGGATATGTATTTCCTAAAGTAGTGAGTGAAAAAAATAATAAGTCTATTAATTTTTTAAGTAAAGAGCGACAATCTTCTGGAGGATTTAGTGCAGTAACAACAACTTATTCTTCTGATAAGGTTGATTATATGGAAACTAAAACTACTTATACAGCCGAAAATTTTCCGGCAATGAAAGACGAAGCCTTTGTAAACAATATTGATAATTATACTTCGAGCGTTCAGCATGAATTATCAATGACTAAGTTTCCTAATCAACCCAGTAAATTATTTTCTGCAGATTGGAATTCTGTTGTAAAAACCATTTATGATTATGATAGTTTTGGTCCTGAACTAAATAAAACTGGATATTTTGAAAATGACGTAAAGGCAATTCTGGCGGGTCTAAATTCACCAGAAGAAAAAATATTAGCTATTTTAAACCATGTAAAATCAACCGTAAAATGGAACGGCTATACGGGTTATGACTGCGATCTTGGCGTTAAAAAAGCATACAAAGAAAAAACAGGAAATATTGGTGATATCAATTTGATGCTTACTGCTATGTTGCGTTATTCTGGCTTAGAGGCAAACCCTGTGCTGGTAAGTACGCGTTCAAACGGAATTGCCATTTTTCCTAACAGAACAGCTTTCAATTATGTGATTGCTGCTGTAGAAACTCAGAACGGTAATATTTTATTAGATGCCTCTGATAGATTTTCTGTACCAAATATTCTGCCTTTCAGAACATTAAACTGGTTAGGGAGGTTAATTCGTAAAGACGGAACTTCAGAAGAAATAAATTTAATGCCCGAAAAAGTATCTAATGATATTGTTTTTATGAGTTACGCGGTAGATGCCGATGGTAAAGTTTCTGGAAAAACGCGAAAACAATGTACAGATCATAATGCTATGTCTTACAGAAGTGGTATTGACGGGGTTAAAGAAGATTCATATCTTGAAAAGCTTGAAAATGAAAATAATAAAATTGAAATCAGCGAATACAGCAGAACAAACGAAAAAGAAATTTTATTGCCGGCGATAGAAACATATTCTTTCAGAGGTGAAAATTTAACGGAAGTAATTGGAGGTAAAATATATCTTAACCCAATGTTGTTTTATGCCAATACAACTAATTCGTTTAAGCAAGAGGTTCGCGAATATCCCGTAGATTTTGGATATCCGTTTTCTGATAGATATAATATTACGATTCAGATACCAGAAGGATTTGCAGTAGAAACATTACCTGCCCCGGCTGCAGTTGCTATGGAAGACAATTTGGGGAGTTTTAAATTTAATATTGCCGTAAGCGGGAATACGCTTCAACTGGCTATTGTTCATCAAATAAATGAGGCGATTGTTTCTGCAGATAAGTATGAAATGCTAAAGGAATATTACAAGACAATGATTGCTAAAGAGTCTGAAAAAATTGTTCTGAAAAGAATTTAAATATGAAATTACGCACCATCGGTACTTTGCTTTTTCTTATTTGGAACTTTTTTTCAATAAAAGCACAAAGCTATGAACTAGGCAAAGTAACCCTTTCGGAATTACAGGAAAAAGTAAATCATAAAGATACTTCTGCGCCTGCAGCAATACTTTTTAAAAAAGGAAGGACTTTTTTTACCTATAATGAAGATAAAGGTTTTATAGCAAATCATGTTTATGAATTTAAAATTAAAATTTATAAAAAAGAGGGGTTAAGCTGGGCAAATCAGCAAGTGCGATATTATATAGGGTATGAAAATATAAGCGAAGACCGATTAGAATTTTCTGATGGAATTACTTATAATCTCGAAAATGAAAAGATTGTAAAAACAAAACTCGATAATCAGGGATCTTTTAAAAAGAAGATAAATAAATACTGGAACGAAAAAGCAATAACATTGCCCAGTGTAAAAGTAGGTTCGATTATCGAATACAAATACATTTTAAAATCAGAAAATATTGTACGATTTCCTGATTTTGAGTTTCAATATCAAATTCCGGTAAATTACTTTGAGTATAAAATGGAAATCCCGGAAGTGTATATTTATAAACCAATTCTGATAGGTAGTTACTCAATAGAAACCGATGCCAAATTGGTGAGTGGACACCAGACTTATGAAAACAAGCACAATCAGTCCAGTTCACTTTCATACCGACAAATTAATTCAGTTTATAAAGGGAAAGATATTCAGGCCTTAGTAAATGAACCCTATATTAGTAATGTTGAAAATTACAAAGGCACAATTCAGCATGAATTAGAAAGAATTCGTTATACCGATAAACCAGATAAAGATTTTACAGTTACATGGGAAGGTGTGGCCACAAATATTTTTAAAAACGACAAATTTGGAAAAGAGCTTAATGTAAAGAAGTTTTTACTAGATGATGTAAAACGTTTGTTGCAAAATGTTGAATCGCAAAATGAAAGATTAAACATTATTTTTAAATTCGTTCAAAACAAAATGAACTGGAACGAAGTTAATGATTATGACACCGAAAAAGGAGTTGAAAAAGCCTATCTTGACCAAACTGGAAATGTTGCAGAAATTAATTTTATCTTGATTAATATGCTGCAATTAGCAGGAATAGAAGCAAATCCTGTTTTAGTTAGTACAATCGAAAACGGAGTACCTGCTTATCCTACCAGAACAGGCTTTAATTACGTTATCGCTGCTGCAGAAATTGACGGAAAACAAATTCTGTTGGATGCAACGCACAAATACACGATTCCAAATATTTTACCTTTAAATGTTTTAAATTGGAAAGGCAGACTTATTAAGATAGACGGAACTTCCAAGGAAATTGATTTGATGCCCGTAACATTGTCCAGGAACTATTCAAACATTCTGGTTAAGATGGATGGTTCAGGGAAAATGGATGGTAAGGTCAGAATTCAGAAAACAGATTATGATGCGTATGATTTCCGAATTCAAAATGCCAATAAAAATCAAGAGAACTATCTTGAAAAATTAGAACAGCAACTTGGAGATCTAAAAATTACAGATTATAAAATAGAAAATGAAAAAACAAATTTAATAAACCCCATTTCTGAATCTTACTCTTTTACATCAGAAAATCAAACAGAAATTGTCGGAGATAAAATGTTAGTGAATGCATTATTGTTTTTCACAAGAAGCAAAAATCCTTTTACTCAGGAAAAAAGACAAAATCCGATTTATTTTGGATATCCTTCGCAGGAAAAATTCAACTTAAATATCGAAATTCCAGAAGGATATTCAGTAGAATCCATGCCAAAGCCAATCAGGATTTCATCGGAGAATAAAGAAATTGTTTTTACATTTATTACATCAAACGTCGATAATAAAATTCAGATTAGTTGTTCAAAAGAAATTTACAATAGTATTTTTGCAGCAGATCAATATGATGGCTTAAAAGATCTTTTCCAAAAAATGATCGTTAGCCAAAATGAAAAAATCGTTCTTAAAAAAACATAATCATGGATTTGAAAAACGCACAACTTGATGTTGATACCTGGATAAAAGAACACGGAGTTCGTTATTTTAATGAATTAACAAACATGGCACAGCTTACTGAAGAAGTAGGAGAGGTTGCAAGAATCATTGCGCGCCGTTATGGTGAACAATCAGAAAAAGAAAGTGATAAGAATAAAGACCTTGGCGAAGAACTGGCAGATGTTGTGTTTGTGGTATTGTGTCTGGCCAACCAGACGGGAATAGATTTACAGGCAGCTTTTGATAAAAAAATGGATTTAAAATCTGTCAGAGATAAAGATCGTCATAAAAACAACGATAAATTGAAATAATTGTGAAATATCAAAGCCTGATTTTGAATTATGAATGAGGAGTGGTAAATTGCGCGTTCGAATTATGTTACTCATAATTTGCAACACATAACTAATATCATGAATTTAAAATTAAGCACGAATTCGCAATACATTATTGATAATTCCCAACTAAATATTACAGGGTCAAAAAGCGAAACTAATCGTTTATTGTTGCTAAAAGCATTATTTCCAAATATTACTCTTGCCAATACTTCAAACTCAGATGACAGTGAAGTAATGCAAAAAGCACTTGCAGGAAATGACGAAATTGTTGATATACACCATGCCGGAACAGCTATGCGTTTCTTAACAGCTTATTTTGCTGTGACTGAAGGCAGAGAAGTTGTAATGACAGGTTCAAGCAGAATGCAGGAACGCCCAATTAAAATTTTGGTAGAAACTTTGGCACAATTAGGGGTTGAGATTTCATACCTGAAAGAAGTAGGTTATCCTCCTATAAAAATTAAAGGAAAAAAAGTTACAGCTTCAAAAGTAAATTTGGCAGCCAATGTGAGCAGCCAGTATATTTCGGCACTTTTATTAGTAGCTTCAAAATTAGAGAACGGCTTAGAATTGACACTTGAAGGAGAAATCACTTCTATTCCATACATTAAAATGACTTTGGCCCTTTTAAAGGATTTAGGCATTCAGACAAGTTTTGAGGGAAATGTAATTAAGGTTTATCCAAAAGAAGCAGTTGAAACAAGAGAAATGATTGTAGAATCTGACTGGAGTTCAGCTTCGTATTTCTTTAGCCTTGTAGCACTGGCAGATGCTGCAAAAATAACTTTGAGCAGCTACAAGGAAAATAGTTTGCAAGGAGATTCAGAATTAATTTCTCTTTATGAGAAAATGGGCGTGAAAACGACTTTTGAGAACAATAAAATGACTTTAGAAAAAGTGGCTGGATTTAATTATCAAGATGTAAATTTTGAATTGAACAATACACCCGACATCGCTCAGACAATTGTAGTAACTTGTTTAGGTTTAGGAATCGGATGTCATTTGACAGGACTTCATACCTTAAAAATTAAAGAAACAGACAGACTTGAAGCACTAAGAATTGAGCTTACAAAATTGGGAGCAAATATTTCGGTAACAAATGACAGTCTGACTTTAGTTCCTTCTCAAAACATTAACCATAATGTACATATCGCGACCTACAACGATCACCGTATGGCAATGGCATTTGCACCACTTGCAGTCAAAGTGCCGATAATTATTAATGATGCCGAAGTAGTTTCAAAATCATACCCGGATTTCTGGAACGACTTAAAAGCGCTAAATTTTCAAATTTCAGAATTGTAATTAAAAATAATAACCACGAATTCACAAATTTTATTAAATGGGAATTTCTGGCTAAAAAATTCAAAAACATAGCCTTTGGTTTTACCAGAGGCTTTTTATGCATGCATTTTTTGGCTCTAGTCAAAATTTAAAAAACCAATTAATGTGTACTTATATCTCTGATATGGTTTGAAAAGTTAAAATTGACTTAAATAATATGTTTTTTAAACAATGTGAATCCCACAAAACCAAGGGCTTTTGAAAATAAACGTCAAAACACTTGACAACGCCTATCTCACAATCGTATATTTGCAACCGATTTAAAATTTTAGATAAAAAATCTAAAATCTACACTCTAAAATCAACAATTCAAATATGAAATTATCACACTTCAATTTCAATTTACCGAAAGAACTTTTAGCTGAATTTCCAGCAGAAAATAGAGATGAATCTCGTTTAATGGTAATTGACCGTCAAAAACAAACTATCGAACATAAAATGTTTAAAGATGTTATCAACTATTTTGATGACGGTGACGTTCTAATTCTAAATAATACAAAAGTTTTTCCTGCTCGTTTGTATGGAAATAAAGAAAAAACAGGAGCAAGAATTGAAGTTTTCTTATTAAGAGAATTAAATTCTGAGCAGCGTCTTTGGGACGTTTTGGTAGATCCGGCCAGAAAAATTCGTATTGGGAACAAACTTTATTTTGGTGACGACGATTCATTAGTCGCTGAGGTAATTGACAATACAACTTCTCGTGGTAGAACTTTACGTTTCTTATACGATGGTTCTTATGAAGAATTCAGAAATAAATTAACAGAGCTTGGAGAAACTCCAATCCCAAAATATATCAATAGAGAGGTTACTGCTGAAGATGCAGAAAGATACCAGACTATTTATGCAAAAGAAGAAGGAGCTGTAGCGGCACCAACTGCAGGTTTGCACTTCTCAAAACATCTTTTGAAAAAATTAGAAATCAAAGGAGTAAATTTTGCTGAAGTTACTTTACATGTTGGTTTAGGAACTTTCAATCCGGTTGAAGTTGAAGATTTGTCTAAACACAAAATGGATTCTGAGGAATTGATTATCAAACAAGATGCTTGTGATATTGTAAATGCTGCAAAAGCTAACAAAAAACGTATTTGCGCTGTTGGAACCACTTCAATGCGAGCAATCGAAAGTTCGGTTTCTTCTCAAAATACACTAAATCCTTATGAAGGCTGGACAAATAAATTTATTTTTCCTCCTCATGATTTTAGTATTGCAAACTGTATGATTACAAACTTCCACACACCAAAATCAACTTTATTGATGATGATTTCTGCTTTCTGCGGTCATGATTTAATGAAAAGAGCATACGATGAAGCAATCAAAGAAGAATATAAATTCTATTCTTACGGAGATGCAATGTTAATTATCTAATTATCACAAAAGGTAAATTGATTCATATAAGGAAACCTGTCAGTAATGACAGGTTTTTTTTTGTTTAGGGTTTTCTTTTGTTTCAAGTTTCAGGTTTCAAGTTTACGCTTAGGTTGAAACTTAAACCTGAAACTTGAAACCTGAAACAAGAACCTAATTGTTAAATTTAGCTGTTATATTTCAAAAGGTGTTATTTTAGCAGACAAAACAAAATAAAAATGACTTTTCAAAATACGCGCGAATTTGCGAAGCAACTTGATTCACAAGATTCTTTAAATCATTATCAGGATCAATTTATTTTTCCGAAAGTAAACGACAAACGAGTTATTTATTTCACAGGAAATTCTTTAGGATTACAGCCAAAACGTACCAAAGCATATATAGATGAAATAATGAATGACTGGGCAGAACTTGCTGTAGAAGGTCATTTTTATGCACAAAAACCATGGTGGGATTATCAGGAAAGATTTGCCGAACCTTTGAGCAAAATTGTTGGAGCTTTACCTTCAGAAGTTACTGTAATGAATACCTTGACTGTAAATCTTCATTTGCTTATGGTTTCATTTTACAGGCCCACAGCAAAACGCTTTAAAATTATCTGCGAAGAAAAAGCTTTTCCCTCCGATCAGTATATGTTTCAAAGTCAGGTTTATTTTCATGGGTTTAAGCCAGAAGATGCAATTGTTGAGATTAAACGTCGCGAAGGCGAACACAATATTCGACTTGAAGATGTACTGGCTAAAATTGAAGAAATTGGTGATGAACTTGCTTTGGTATTAATCGGTGGAGTGAATTATTATACCGGACAGGTTTTTGATATCAAAACGATAACCGCAGCCGGGCAAAAAGCCGGAGCAAAAGTGGGTTGGGATTTAGCACATGCTGCAGGAAATATCAAATTAGAACTTCATGACTGGAATGTAGATTTTGCGGCATGGTGCAGTTATAAATATATGAATTCGGGACCAGGAAACGCTTCCGGATGTTTTGTCCACGAAAGACATCATAACAATCCTGACTTACCAAGATTTGCCGGCTGGTGGGGACATAATAAGGAGCGTCGTTTTAAAATGGAACCAAATTTTGATCCCGTTCATGGGGCAGGAGGGTGGCAAATCAGTAATTTGCCTGTACTTTCTTTAGCGCCGTATCTGGCTTCTGTAGAAATGTTTGCTGAGGTTGGGATGGACGCTCTAATAGCAAAAAGAGACCATATTACAGCTTATTTAGAATTTATTCTTCATGAAATTGATAATGAAGTTGACAGTACTTTTGAAATAATTACACCTTCAGATCCAAAAGAAAGAGCGTCTCAATTATCTGTCTTTTTGCATGGAGAGGGGAGAAGCTTATTCGAATATTTAATGAAAAACGGAGTCATTACAGACTGGCGTGAACCAAATGTTATTCGTCTAGCCCCCGTTCCTTTATATTGCTCTTATGAAGATATGTATGATTTTGGGCAGATTCTAAAAAAAGGAATTTTAGGAACGTAGTTACTGCATCCAGGTTTTACTAAATTAGTTTGAGTCATTATTTTAATTCTGTAACCTTTTACAAAAATCTTGTAATAACTTATAAGTTCCTTATTGCTTAATTTGTGGTATACAATTTTTTAAAAGCTACAATCATGAAAGCCTTATATATATTTATCGCAGCCTTGTCTATTATTTCTTGCCAGAATCAAAGTAAAGAAGAATTAAATAAGGCAAAACAAGCTAGTATTGATTCAATGAAAGTTGAAATTAATAAGCAAAGAATTATTGATTCAATGAAAGTTGAAATGGCAGCTTTAGAAGAACAAAAAGAGGTTCAGCAAAAAGAAGCTGAACAAAGAGCAGCTCAGCAAAAAGTGGTAGTAGTACATCAAAATGACGGAACTGCAACTGCTGCACCAGCAAAGAAAAAAGGATGGAGCGCTACAGCAAAAGGTGCTGTAATTGGAGCCGGTGTAGGAGCAGCTACAGGTGCTATTGTTAGTAAGAAAAAAGGCGAAGGTGCTATTATTGGTGGTCTTGCAGGAGCAGCTTTAGGTACTGGAACAGGTGCTGTTATCGACGAAAATAATAAGAAAAAAGAATAAACATAAAATATTTTGAATTAGTAACCCCCGGGAACACATGTTTCCGGGGGTTTTAGTTTTAGCATTTTTCCGGAATTTTAATCTCTGTTAATTCCGATTTATAGAAATTGAATTGTTCTTTAATTTTGTTGAGATCAGATTTGAAATAAAATGTTGATTCTAATAAGTTCTGGTAATATTCAATACCTTCAAAAAGATTGGCTTTAAATGTATTCCATTTTTTTAGCTGATTTGAAGTCACTTCTCCTGAAATATTTTCAATTTCATTTCTAAAATAATCCACGTACATTTTTAATTCTTTGACCAAAACATTTGGCCGGTCGAAATCTCTAAGAACAGATTTGTTTCCATAAATATGCTGTATCATTTGTTTTAGCGAAACTTCCTGATCAAAATAAGCCATATTGGGTCCCGGACATATTACCACGCCTTGCGCCTGACCTTTTATCTTAATGTCATTTTCGAGATAAGAAGCATTGGCAAGACCCACACAAAGACAGGATTTTTCAGTAATCTGTGTTCTTGCTTTCTCATAATGAGAAACTGAAATAGCATCTTTTGAATTTTCTAACTCCTGTAATTTAATATCCTGGTACTTTTTTGAAGCCGTACAGATTCCTGTTTTGTCATACTCTTTGCTTAAAGCCAGAAAACGTTTAGGACAGGAACTCCCCGCTTTGTTATCCAGAATTCGTTTTTGCTTGAGGATTTCATTTGATGTTCCTTTCAAAGAATTAAACGGAACTCCTAATGGCGAGATATTACTTAAGTATAAATCTTCTTCTTTGGCCTTCATCAATAAATTTCTTGTTTCCTGATCTACACACGTAGCTTCGGGAACCAGTAAAAAAGGTGATCCCCAACCTACAGAATCTACTTGATAGGTATCTAATAAAAATTCATGTTCCTCTGCAGTTCCAATTCCGCCCTGAACGGTAATTTTTGTAACCAACGGCTGTTCCGGAAAAGGCATGTTTTTTAGCTGTAGCGCCTTAATCATCAATTCGTGTGATGATTGTGCTAATTCTTGTTTTTTTTGCCTGAATTCCTCTAAAATCGTCCCCAAAAGCAATCCTTCTGTAGCAAATGCATGTCCGCCGCAGTTTAATCCGGATTCAATTCGGTATTCAGAAACCCAAAGTCCTTTTTTAGCTAGAAAATTACCCTGAATCATAGCAGATCGAAAATCGCTTACTTTAAGAATAATTTTCTTTTTAAGCTGATTATTTGTATCGGGATAAAAATCTTTAAAATTTTCAAAATAACTATAAAGCCTCGGATTCATCCCGGCAGAAAGAACAACATAAGAAGTAAGATTGCTATTGGCAAATCCTCTTAAAGCAGCATGTGCATCATTAAATTCAATTGGGAGCTGTTCGTTTTTTTTGAAATTATCCTTGTCTAATTTTGTCATAATATTTACATCAATTTCACCAGGAAAAAGATGCGACTCGATATAATGCTGAATATTTTCTTTAAAAGAAATTCCGTCATCCAGTAAATTTTGAAAACCTTTTTTGATATCTGAAGAATTGGGCAGTATTGACATAAAATTCTCCAAAGCGGTTTTACTTTCTGTCAATTCAGTTTTAAAACTTTCGAATTTTTGTTTTACGATTTTGTCTACCAGATTTAGATATGAAGTAATTCTTTCGGCGCGATAATCGTGAAATTTCTGGCTTATTTCTTCGTATGGAATATTGAATTTAGTGCTGTAAAAATTACGCATCTTTTCAATTAAATCATCATCTGCGATTGATATAACAGACGAAATACCATATTGTGCCACTCGTATCGGACTATCTATTGTATAGGCAAGACCCATTACAGGAATGTGAAAAGTGTGTAAAGGATTTTTTGTCATATGTTTTCAGATTAAAATAAAAACAAATGAAGAGAAAAATATTTTTTGAAAACCTGATAATTGTCAGGTTTAGGAAGATTGTTTGCCACTAAAGTAGATAAACCTAAATCAAAATATTCTTTAAAGACTCAGCAATGCTTCTCCATAAAAAATTATAAAACGACTTTTCTTTAATTCTTTCTAATTCAACAGCTGCATTTTTTGGTTTTTCGTCAGAATCATTTTTGACAAGTAAATTAACAATGGCAGATTTTAGTTTGGCTTCTTTTTCCGGCTTTTTCTTTTTGAACATTTTCACTTTCAAATCATCATATTCCAATGATGCATTTCCTTTCGAAACATCGTCATTACCATAAAAGTTAAAATGGTATTTTTTGAATGTTCCCGAAAAAGTGGTATTCATGTACGGCTTCGAAAATCGTTCCATCGCCGCGACGTTAAAATTCGAAATAACTCCTTCAATATGAAAACTGTCCTTAAGATCCAGAATATTAAAATTCCAATTTACATCAAGGCGCGAATCTTTCATAAACAGACAGTTGATTTTAATCTTCACATCTGCTGTTTTTTTCAGTCCAAAGCCGCTTTTGAGATTTAAGGCGCGCAGATTAAAGTGGTCAAAATTTAGAACACCAGGACCTTTCGTAAAATTAATTTCTTCTTCATAAACCAATTTTGATTTTTTAATTTGTAAAGTGTCGACCTGCAACGGAAATTTAATTTTGCGTAACAAAGCATTGTACAGATATTTTTTGCTCAGATCATCATTAGGAATTTTATTTCTGTAAATATTGGCATTAACGTGATTCATAACAATCGAATTTGCTTTAAAGAAAAAACGATTATTTTTAAAACCCCAGTCCATTTTATTGATTTCAGCAGAATCTAATTTTATAGTGTAGATATCTTTTTCTTTTTCAAGTTTTTGAACAAAAACTTTTCTGGAATATTCTGGAAGAAAAGAAAAATTATTGATTTTTAAATAATTATTCTCGGTAGCGATTTTTCCAATATTAAAATGGTAAAAGTGATTTGGTTTGTAATAAATGCTATCGCAAACCAAAGTATATTTTTCATATTTAAGCGGAATTTTTTCTTTTAGGGTAGTATCTGTAATCAGGATTCCTTCCAGTTTTAGAATAATTTTTTTGATATTGAGGATCGGTTTGTTTGTATCTAAGGAAACTACATCAACAGCGCCGTCGTTTATATAAATATTTCGGACAGCAATTATTTTTCGAAAAGGTTCAACTATTTCACTTTTAATGCTTTTACTGTTATTCAGTAATTTTTCACCTTTCTTGTATAAAATTACCCTGGGTTTGTTTATGATAATACTTTCGGCCTGAATGATATCGCGAAATGCAAGATCCCAGATATTAAAATGCTTAATTGTGACTGATTCTATTTTTGAAAACAACCCATTTTTACTGTTCTTAGGTTCATTTTTTGGATGAACAAGCAAAGTTGTTGCGTAGATATTTTGAGAAATAAGTGAAACTTCAATTTTTTCGTATTTTATATTGTAGGCAGTTTTATTTTTCTCGTGTATGATTATTGGTAATTGTTTTTTTATCCAATAATTGAGACCGATATTGATTAAAATCACAAAAACAACGAGAGAAATTATTCCTATAGCTATTTTTTTATAGATAGACATTTATGGTATTGGTTTTAAATACATAAATTTAGACTTTTAAACCGAGTTTGTCTTTACATGATTCTGTTATGAAGTTACATTATTTATGATTCAATTTTAAATATGAGAAAAATTAAAAAAATCCTTCTGGTTTTAGTCGTGTTAATTGTAGTTCTGGGAATTGCTTTGTGCGGCTATATCTTTCATCTAAAACCCAAATACGACGGAGAATTAGAGCTTAAGAATCTGCAGAAAGAAACAACAGTCTATTTTGATGATTTTGGAGTTCCTCATATTTATGCCGAATCAGAAAAAGATGCTATGACAGCTTTAGGCTATGTACATGCACAGGAAAGATTATGGCAAATGGAATTATTGCGACGCATTGCACCAGGAAGATTGTCTGAGATTTTCGGATCGGTTGCGCTTAAAAATGATAAATTTTTCTCTGGAATTGGAATTGAAGAAGCTTCGGCTAAAGCCATTTCTAAATTAGACAAAAATAGTGAGAGTTATCGATTGACAGTAGCATACCTGGACGGAATTAATCAGTATTTGGAAGAAGGTACAACACCACTTGAATTTACGTTGGTTGGTGTGAAGAAGGAAAAGTTTACGATAAAAGATGTTTATAATATTTTTGGATATATGTCTTTCAGTTTTGCAATGGCTCAAAAGACAGATCCTTTATTAACAGACATTCGCAATAAATACGGTGCTGAATATTTAAAGGATTTAGGAATTGAAGGAGAGTTTAATACAACACAGCTTAAAAGCTCAAAAGAAAATATCAAAGAATATACTGAGATTTCAAAGTCGGTTGCCGCTTTACTAGACAAATCACCGATTCCTCCATTTGTAGGGAGCAATAGTTGGGTTGTCGGGCCAAATAAAACGAAAACACGAAAAGTAATTTTTGCCAATGATCCACATATTGGGTTTTCGCAGCCCGGAACCTGGTACGAAGCACATCTTGTCACGCCCCAATATGAATTATATGGTTGTTATCTTGCCGGAACTCCATTTCCGTTATTGGCGCACAATCGCGATTATGCATATGGTTTAACCATGTTTGAGAATGATGATATCGATTTTTATCAGGAAAAGAATAAAGAAGGAGATCCAAACCAATATTATACTCCTACCGGTTTTAGTACTTATGAAACAAGAAAGAAAACCATTAAAGTAAAAGACACATCAGATGTTGTACTGACATTGAAATCCAGTCGTCACGGTCAGATTATGAATGATTTAATCGAAAGATTAGATCGTAAAAAACCAATTGCTATGTCGTGGATTTATACCCAACAGCCTATTCAGATTCTGGATGCCGTTTACGGACTTTCGCATGCTAAAAACAAAGACGATTTTAGAAATGCCGTAAAATTGGTTGCAGCTCCCGGATTGAATGTGATGTATGGAGATGCAAAAGGCAATGTTGCGTGGTGGGCAACAGGAAAACTTTATAAACACAATAAAGGGGTTAGTTCTTTTTTTATTCTGGACGGCGCAAGCGGTAAAGATGATATAACAGAATATCTGGATTTTTCTAAAAATCCATCGGCCGAAAACCCAGAATGGGGCTATGTTTATTCTGCAAATAACCAGCCGGAAGCTATTGATGGTTATTTATATCCAGGATACTATCTGCCTGAGGATCGTGCCAAAAGGATTTCTGCTTTATTAGAGCCAAAATCAGATTGGGATAAAGAAGAAATCAGCAAGATGATTTATGATAATACGTCTCCGGTTGTCACAGGTACAGTAAAAAATTTAATTGCTAATGTAAATAATACTTCACTTTCTGCCGAAGAAAAAAAGGCAATTACAGTTTTAAAATCATGGAACGGAACTCATAATATAGAAGACGTTGCACCAACAATTTACAACAAATGGATTTATTTGTATTTAAAAAATACATTTGAAGATGAAATGGGTGAAGATAATTTTAATTTATTTCTGGGAACACATCTAGGAAAACAAATTATTGCCAGACAAGTCTCTAATGAAAATTCTGTTTGGTGGGATAATGTCAAAACGAAAAATGTAAAAGAAAGCAGAACAGAAATTGTCTCAAAATCATTTCATCAGGCGATAACAGAACTTCAGAAACAATTAGGAAATTCTATAACAGACTGGAATTGGGGGAAAGTCCATACTGTAGAGCACGAACATCCGCTAGGAAAAGTAGCAGCTTTGAGAAGATTGTTTGATGTTGGGCCTTTTGCAGCCCCAGGTTCAAATGAGGTAATTAATAACCAGTTCTTTGGTTACAATGACGATGGGAAATATTATGTAAAAGGAGGACCGTCAACAAGAAGAATCGTAGATTTTTCGGATATCGAAAACAGCTGGAGTGTTCTTCCAACGGGACAATCAGGAAATCAGTTTAGTAAACATTATAACGATCAGGCAGAAATGTACAACGCCGGTAAATTCAGAAAAATGAAACTAAACAAAGAAGAAATCATAAAGACATCAACAAAACTGGTTTTCAAACCAAAGAAATAAGTTTCAGGTTCAGGTTTCAATTTTCAGAGTTAACCTTTGATCCTTTGTCCCTCTGCCACCTTGAACCTAAAAAAAAGGGAATAAAGTTCTAAAACTTTATTCCCTTTTTTTTACTTGATAATTAAATATTTCCCCATAACCACATCCCTGGCATAAATGTCCAGATTATTAAGTAGGACTTTGTTTGTTGTCATGACATTTGTACTTTGATACGCACTGTCTTTCTCGTAAGCTTTTAATAAAGTCTCTAATTCTACCTCATTATAAAAAGCAAACATATTATAAACAGCGTCTCTGAAATTTTTAAAATTGATGGTTTCTGTAATCTGCATGGTTTTTTGATCATTCCAATTCTCCTTAGAAGCCGTTTCATTTACTCTACTTAGGCAATAATCAACAAAATAAGTTTTATAATTAGTAGCTTCAATAATTTTATTGACTATAATAGTATTTTGTTGGGAAGGCATTGGTGCTTTTGCGGCAGAAGTTTGTGAAGTACAAACAGAAGGAATAAACATAGATAAAACTAAAACTAAAAAGGCATACTTTTTTAAAATCTTCATAGGTTTTCAAAATTGCTCACAACTTTTACCTGACGTAAATAGAGTTGATTTGGGATTATAAAAATTGTTTTTGGGCACGGCTAAAATAGTATTTTTTTGCTTGATTTTTAGGATAAAAATAATTTCAAACAAAAAAACTCTGAGAATACACTTTTGAATTTGTATTGTCAGAGTTCGTAAGATATCGATTACTGTTTATGCAAAATTTATCTGTAATTGCATTATTTTCTTGAGTTCCTCATTGCCTTTACGACTTTCAAATTCTTATCTTTTGAAAATTCCTGATATTCTTTTGTTTCTCTGCCAAAAAGAGCAATTTTTCCTTTTTCATTATTGTGAATTCCCCAGCCGTAACGTTTTGTCAAAGGCGAAGCTCTTAAACATGCCTGTCCTTTAGAAAAGAATTTTTTTCGGGCTTCTTCATATTCTGATTTAGTTAGATCATTTTTGTCTGCAAAAACCTGAAACAAAACATCATCCGAAGAATATTGATAAGGATTTTGGCTGATCATTTCAAACAAAATAGAGGCTACAGTTTTTGCATCACCTTTCTGTTTGGGAGTTTCACCGCTAACAGCAGGACAATCTTCTGCAACTTCTATAAAAGTATTCTCGTAATTGGTGGTATGAACTTTCATCTTAATCAGTTTAAGGCATAAATTGTTTAACTAAAATAATGATTTTCAAATAAAAACTCCGACAAACAAATTCAAAATCTGTATTGTCGGAGTTTTTTATTATAATTCTGGATTATTTTTTCTTAGCGATTTCGTTTAAGATTTTTTTTCCATTTTGGTTTGTCGGATCCAGTTCAACAGATTTTGAATAATTTGCTATCGCCAATTCCTTTTCTCCATCTGCCAGATAAGCTTCACCAAGACTGTCATAAGCATTTCCTGATTTTGGGAAAGTTTCTACATTAATCTTAAAAACTTCTATAGCTTCTTTCTTTTTTCCACTCCCAAGCAATTGATATCCAATATTGTTTATATGGCCTTCCTTAATACCATATGTTGGATCTTTTTTTAGTTTTTTATACAATTCTGTACCAGCTTTTACACCTTGTTCTGAAAACACGTCTAAGAGTTCAATCGCCATTGATTTTTTAGGCTGGCTGTAAGTTTGATTGTATAAAATAGCACGAATTGCCCCATTCATTTCGCCTAAAATTGTTCCGCCTGTATTATTTAGTAAAATAACTAAATTTTTGTCAGCAGGCACGCGGGAAATAATCGTATTAAATCCGTTGATTCCACCACCATGTTCTACAATTTTATATTGCTTATCGCCAATTTTTTCTTCAGATAAAAACCATCCGTACCCATACGATTCATCTCCAAACGTGATATAGGATTTAAACAGGGATTCCATTGATTTTTCTGAAAGCAGTTTAGTAGTATAAAGAGCCTGATCCCAAAGATATAAATCTTCGACAGTAGAATATAAAGATCCTGCCGCATAGGGAATACTCATATCAATAAAAGAAGAGTTAACATAGCTTTTTCCTTTTTTCTCATACCCTGCGGCTCTGTTTTTAAGTATAACTTCACTATGGTCAAAACCGGTGTTTGCCATTTTTAAAGGTGTAAGAATAGTTTCCTGTAAGTACTGCTCGTATGTTTTGCCTGTTATTTTTTCGATAATGTAACCCAGTAAAAAATAACCGGAATTACTATAACTGAATTTTTCACCTGGTTTAAAATCCAAAGGCAGTTTGTTAAACGTTTTTACAAACTCTTCCGGACTACTTGGGTTGCGGCTTTTTTCTTTAAGAAAGTTTGGCACAGAAGTATAATTGGGAATTCCGGATGTATGCGTAATTAAATGATGAATGGTTATCTTATCGCCATTTTCTTTTGGGTAATCCGGCAAATAAGTTGTGATAGGAACATCAAGTTTTATTTTTCCTTCTTCGGCCAGTTTTACAATTAAAAATGCAGTAAATTGTTTCGTAATAGATCCTAGTCTGAATTTGGTATCAGGCTGATTTGGAATGTTCCATTCCATATTAGCCTGGCCGAAACCTTTTTTAAAAATAATTTTTCCGTTTTCAGCAACCAATGCCGAACCATTAAATTGTCCGTATTCATTGTATTTGCTTAAAAGATCGTCGATTTGCCTGGCTTTGTCTTGTGCAAAAATGCTGACTGCCGTAAACTGCAGTATTAAACAAAGCACGATTAGTTTGATTGATTTTTTCATACCGATTGATAATTATGGGTTTAGGATTAGTGAAATGATTCGTTTTTTGATTGATGATTGAAACCTTGTAACAATTAGAAATTCAACAAACTAAATCGAAAGTACGATTTTTTTTACTTGAATAAATCCAGGTGCTTAAAATGTTAGACGACTGAATTGCGATTTGGTTTCAACATTGAGCCATTTTTTTATTCACTTTATCTAAAAAAGAATCCGAACATACAATAAATGTTATTTTTATAAGGTCTGTGTTTCGGAATTAACAATTCTTTTCAATTCCAATCGGTACCATCTTTCCCAATATGAACAACTTTCCCAGTTCCTTTTGGAATATCAAAAAGTAAACTCCCCGAAATATTTTCGTTTCGTATTGTTCCACTCCTCAAGAATAATACTATAATAAACGTCGTCTTTACTCTTTCCCTCAGAATCTATATAATTGTTTCTAAATAAACCCTCTTTTAAAGCGCCCAGTTTTTCAATAGCACTTTGGGATCTTGTATTTTCAAAGTCTGCACTGAATTGTATTCTTTTAAACTGAATTTTTTCGAAACCAAATTTCAATAATTCATATTTGCACGCTTTGTTTAAACCAGTTCCCTGAAAATCTTTGCCGTACCAGGTCCAGCCAATTTCACATTTTTGGCTTGCATGATTTAAGTAACCGTAACGCGTGCTTCCGGCAACTTGGTTTGTAGCTTTATCAATAATTAAAAAAGGATAACAAATTCCATTTGCTTTTTGCGTTAATGTATTTTGAATATAATTATCAAAATCCTCATCGTTTCGAACATACATTCCCATATATTTCCAGATTTCATCATCAAAAATAATTTCTTTGAGTTCAATGTTCCTTTCGTTCTCAAACGGAATTAATAGTACTTTTTCATTTTCCAGAATTATGTTTGATTGTAATAATTTGCTATTCATTGGTTATTGTTTTAAAGTTTTGGACATAAAGACGCAAAGGCACAATTTTTTCACGCAATCTTGTCATCCTGACGGAGGAAGGATCACACATATAACTCTACAAAGATTGGCGAATCTCGGTATGGAGTTTCCACTGTGGTCCTTCCTCCGTCAGGATGACAAGATTGCATGAAAATTGCCACTTTGCGTGATATTTCTTCAACGAAAGTAATCCTTTTTATATCCCTAATAAATCTATAAAAAAAGGAATTTGTTATGAAAACGAGTGCTGGATGAGGGGTAGAACGGCATCTCCGATTTAGAAAAACACGGCTTTTTTGCCGTGGTTTTTGTTAATTGGGAATATAGTGGATAACCAGACCCGCTTTCGGCAGGTCATGCGCACGTAAATATTAGGTTTTAGGGCAAATAATTGCTTTATTTTAAAGCTTATGAATAATTATTACTTATTTTTACGACCCAATATATTAGATTTTCCTCGATGCAAACTTCATTAAAAATTGCTGTTGTTGGTTCTGGACTTGTAGGATCGCTGCTGGCAATTTATCTTAAAAAAGCCGGGCATACCGTTCATGTTTATGATCGTAGTCCCGATATCAGAAATATAAATTTCTCTGGCCGTTCTATTAATCTGGCAATGTCCAATCGTGGCTGGAAAGCGCTTGATGGTGTTGGTGTAGGCGATTCGGTTCGAGAAATTGCAATTCCGATGGATAAACGCGCAATTCATTTGGTAGATAAGTTAAACTTCCAAAATTACGGACAGGAAGGTGAGTCAATTTATTCGATCTCAAGAGGAACGTTAAATAGAAAAATGATTGATCTTGCCGAACAGGCCGGAGCTGAATTTTTCTTCGAGCAAAAAATCTGGGATGTTACGCTTAGTGATGCGACTTTGCATATTGGCGAGACAGAAAGAGGGGAGTGGGAGGAGAAAAAATTTGATATGGTTTTTGGTGCCGATGGTGCTTTTTCGAGAATAAGACACAGAATGCAGCGTCAGAGCATGTTTAATTATTCTCAGGAATTTTTGAATATGGGTTATAAGGAACTAAATATTCCGGCAAATTCTGATGCATCACATAAATTAGATAAAAACTCTTTTCATATTTGGCCGCGTGGCGAATATATGCTGATTGCGCTTCCTAATCTTGACGGAAGTTTTACTTGTACATTATT
>Ga0307406_10000208_pt1 | contig 35186 bp, 34 predicted proteins | sample 322Cmetagenome_3_FD_203706 | JGI IMG/M metagenome (GOLD analysis project Ga0307406, IMG submission 203706) | Maize rhizosphere microbial communities from greenhouse at UC Davis, California, United States - 322HYB-C-2 | ecosystem: Host-associated > Plants > Roots > Rhizosphere > Soil | place...
GGCGTCTGCCGCGGCATCCGTCCGTCCGATCTCCCAGGCGACCGCCTCGAGGTACTTGTAGACCTCGGAGTCGGCGAACTCCCGGCCGCGGCGCCCGGCGGGCAGCGTGCCGGCGGCAGCGAGATCGAAGTTCGGCAGCCAGCCCTCCGACTCGAGGCGCGATTCGATGTGGTCGAGCGTCGCCGTGCCGTTGACGGCCTGGCGATCGCCCCAGAACCCTCCGGTGATGCGCACCTCGGAGACGCCGAGCGGGCGCAGGCGACCGCGCGTGGGGACCACCGGCGCCGCCGGTGCAGTGAAGTCGTACATCGTCATCCCTTGAAGGCGCCGGACATGAAGCCGCGCACGTAGTGTCGTTGGAGGATCAGGAAGAGCACGATGCAGGGGAGTGCCAGCACGACCACCCCGGCCTCGGTCGCGCCGTAGTCGACCACGCCCTGCACCTGCCCGCGGAGGTTCGCGACCGCGAGCGGCAGCGTCATCCGGTTGGAGTCGTTGATGAGGATCAGCGGGGCCATGAAGTCGTTCCACGCCGTGAGGAACGCGAACAGCCCGACCGTCACGAGGCCCGGCTTGACCGCCGGCAGCAGCACCCGCCACAGGGCGCCCCAGCTGGAGCATCCGTCGACCATCGCGGCCTCGTCCATCTCCTTCGGGATCGACTCGAACGAGATGCGCATCATGAACATCGAGAACGGCAGCTGGAACATCGTGATCACCAGCGCCACGCCCACCAGCGAGTTCTGCAGGCCGACCGCGTTGAGGATCACGTAGAGCGGGATCAGCAGCGTCGCGTACGGCACCATGAGGATCGCGAGGGTCAGCAGGAACAGCGCGTTCTTGCCGGGGAACGAGAACCGGGCGAACGCGTAGCCGCCGAGCAGCGAGATGAACAGGGTGAGAGCGACCGTGAGCACCGAGACGAACAGCGAGTTGCCCAGGTACACCCAGATGCCCGCCTGGTAGTCGGCGAGGGCGATGTAGTTGCCGAAGCCCCAGCCGTCGGTCTGGCTCGTGCCCGCCACCGGGCTGAGCGACGAGACCCCGGTCCAGATGAGCGGGTAGAGGAAGATCACCGCGAGGGCGGTCGTGAACACCCAGTACGGGATGCCGAAGACGATGCGCGCCGCCTTCGAGCGGTACCGCGGGGTCGTGGGCTGGTGGTCCGGGGCGACGATCGTGCGCGTCAGTGTCTGGGACATGGCTTCAGCTCTCATCCGGACGCCGGAAGGCGCGCAACTGGAAGACGTTGATGACGATGAGCGCGAGCAGCACGATCACCGAGAGGGCGCCGGCGATGCCGAGGCTGTTCTGACCCTGGAAGGCCACGTTGTAGATGAGCTGCACGACGGTCATGGTGCTGTTGGCGGGGCCGCCCTTGGTGAGGATGTAGAACTGCTCGAACGCGAGCAGCGACCCGGTCACGCACATCACGGTCGTGAGGGCGAAGGTCGGCTTGAGGAGGGGCACCGTGATGTAGCGGAACGTCTGCCAGCGGCTCGAGCCGTCGATGCGCGCTGCTTCGTAGATGTCATCCGGGATGCCCTGCAGGCCCACGAGCATGAGCAGCATGTAGAAGCCGGCGAAGCGCCACACGATGAGGAAGATCGTCGACCAGAGTGCGCCCTCGGGGGTACCCAGGAACGTGATGCCCCACGACTTCATCAGGCCGGCGAAGGGTCCGGCGATGGGGGAGTACAGCACGTAGAAGAGCAGCGAGGCGGATGCCAGCCCCAGCGCGCTCGGGATCAGGAAGGCCGTGCGCAGGAGGCCCTTCCAGCGGGTCGACTCCTGCACGAGGAGGGCGAGGCCGAGGCCCATTCCGATGAGGATCACGGTCGTGACGACGGTGTACAGCAGGGTGAAGCGGATGCTGTCCCAGAAGAGCCGGTGGCTGACGGCATCCACGTAGTTCTCGGGGAAGTTCGGACCGCGGTTGCCGCTGAGCAGCGGCCAGTCGGAGCCCGACATCTGCAGCACGAGCACCAGCGGCACCACGAACAGCAGGGCCACGAAGATCGCGGTCGGGGCGGCGTAGAGCCAGCCCTGCACGGGGCCGCCGAATCCGGTGCGCGCGCGGCGGCGGCGCAGCGGGGGTGCGGTCGAGGTCATCTCAGTCTCTTTCGATCGGGGGTGAGCGGGCGGTGGGGCGGCGCGACGTGCGCCGCCCCACCGGAGGTCACTGCGAGAGGATCGCGGTGATCTCCTCGTTGTCGGCCTCGACGGCGTCCTCGCCGTTCAGCACCCGGTTGCGCACCAGCGCGAGCCACGGGCTTCCCGGTGCGTTGAACGCCTGCTGGAAGTTCAGGGCGACGGGCGTGCTGCCCTGAGCTGCGACCTCGTTGATCGTGACCAGGCGCGGGTCGGCGGCGGCGTACTCGTTGTCGGCGAGATCGCCGCGCGAGACCGCGTTGCCGTCCTTCGCGAGCACCTCGACCTGCGCCTCTTCGGACATCATCCAGTTGAGGAAGTTCCAGGCCTGCGCCGACTGCTTCGAGTCCTTCGAGATGCCGATGCCGTCGCCGCCGACGAACGTGGAGACGCCGCCGTCGACACCGGGGATGCCGGCCACGCCCGCGTCGAACTCGAGGGACGGCAGCAGCGTCGCCGGGAACGGCATGACGCCGACCTTGCCCTCGCTGAACGCCGCGGTCCAGGTGGGACCGGCCTCATCCGTGGAGCTGGGCAGCACGGCACCGGCCTTCTCGAGCTCCGCCCAGGTGTCGTACACGGCCTGCGCGGCGTCGCCGTCGAGCAGCGCCTCGGAGCCGTCATCGGTCATGACCTCTTCGCCGGATGCCCAGACCGAGGGGAACCACGTGAAGACGAGGCATCCGCCGCAGTTCAGGCCAGTGGCGGTGCCGTAGGTGTCGGGCTTGTTCAGGGCCTGCACGGCCTGCGCGGCTTCGGAGAACTCCTCGAGCGTGGCCGGCGCCTTCTCGGGGTCGAGCCCGGCCTCGGCGAACAGCTCCTTGTTCCAGAACAGCATCGAGAGGTCGAGGGCGAAGGGCAGCACGTACTCCTTGTCGTCGACGGTGCCGGCTGAGAGGTGGCCCTGGTTGATCTCGTCCTTGAAGTCGAGGCCGTCGATCTGCTCGGAGATGTCGGCGAAGAGACCCTGCTGCGCCCAGTTGGGCACGTAGACGATGTCGGCGGCGAAGAGGTCGGGGAGTCCGCCGGAGCCTGCGGCGGCGCCGACCTTGGCGACGTAGTCGTCGTTCGGCACGACGGTGAGCTCGACCTGGTTCTCGTGCGAGTCGTTGTACGCGTCGACGAGCAGCTTCGCCTGCCGCTCGATGGGTGCGCGGGTCCAGAGCGTCAGGGTCGAGCCGTCGTCGACACCCTCTGCGGTGATGGGCTCGTCGGAGCCGGTGTCCGTCCCGCCGGCGGCGCAGGCCGCGAGCGGGCCGAGCAGCAGGCCGGTGACGGCGAGGGCGGTGACGGTGCGTCGGAGCGCACGGCGTCGGGTGGTGTGCATGGAATGCCTCCAGGACTCTTCGGTGAGCGGATGCTGTCGTCGGGCGACGGCGCTGTCTAGCGAGGATGGACGGTTCCGAAAACTCCGAAACCCCTTTCGAAAAGGTATATCGTGAATGTTGCACAGCGGTCAAGGACTACTCCGATAACCTTTCAGCAACGTTCAGGGGGCGAGATGGCAAACGGCGAGCCAGCGGGCAAGGCGGCGACGCTCAGTGATGTGGCTCGTCTCGCGGGCGTCTCGATCGCGACGGCATCCAAGGCGCTCAACGATCGAGGGGACGTCGCCGCGGCGACGCGGGCCCGGGTGCTCGCGATCGCCGACGAGCTCTCCTTCACGCCGAACGCGATGGCGCGGGGGCTGCTGGCCGGACGCACGGGCACGGTGGGCCTGCTCACGAGCGACCTCGAGGGCCGCTTCATGATCCCGATCCTGATGGGAGCTGAGGATGCCTTCGGGGCCGGTCGCATCAACGTGTTCCTGTGCGATGCCCGGGGCGACGCCATCCGCGAGCAGCACCACCTGAAGGAGCTGCTGAGTCGGCGGGTCGACGGCATCATCGTGGTGGGGCGGCAGACCGATCCGCGCCCCTCGCTCGGGCAGGACCTGCCGGTGCCGGTCGTCTACGCGTACGCGCCGTCGGACGACCCGCGCGACCTCTCGCTCACCCCCGACAACTACGCCGGAGGGCGTCTCGCGATCGAGCACCTGCTCGCCTGCGGCCGGCGGCGCATCGCGCACGTCTCAGGCGAGCCGTCATACGCTGCGGCCCAGGATCGTCTCGCCGGCGCACGCGCCGCCCTCGGCGAGGCCGGACTGGAGCTCGTCGGCGAGCCGATGTTCTCGGAGTGGACCGAGCACTGGGGCAGAGACGCCGGCGCGCTGCTCCTGCAGCGGCACCCCGACATCGACGCGGTGTTCTGCGGCTCCGATCAGATCGCGCGCGGCGTGCTCGACTCGGCGCGCGACCTCGGCCGCTCGGTGCCCGACGACCTCGCCGTGATCGGATACGACAACTGGGAGGTGCTCGCGACCAACGCCCGTCCCGAGCTCACCAGCATCGACGCGAACCTGCAGCAGCTCGGTCGCCAGGCCGCCCAGCGCGTGTTCGACGCGATCGACGGCGTCGACATCGGCGAGGGCTCGCACCACCTGCCCGTGCGGCTGGTCATCCGCGGATCGACGATCGCCCGGCGGTAACCCGGGGGCGCTTCGACAGGCTCAGCAACCCAAGTACCTGGGTCTCTGAGCTTGTCGAAGGGCCGCGGGTCACACGTGATCGCGCCAGGAGTGCTGCGGATCGAATCCCAGCACGCGGCGGGCCTTGTCGATCGAGAGCAGGGTCTCGTTCGGGCCGAACTCGCCCTTCACCGGGACGTCGGGGAAGACCTCGGCGAGCAGCTCGGCGTTCGGCCGCGTCATCACCGTGTCGGCGGCGGCGATGATGAACCGATCGAAGCCGGGAGCCGCGTCCTCGAGCGCCCGCTGCACGGCCTGCGCCCCGTCGCGGGCGTCGATGTAGCCCCAGAGGTTCCACTTGCGCAGCAGCGCGTCGGCGTCGAACGACGGGAAGGCGGCGTAGTCCTCGGGGTCCATGACGTTCGAGAAGCGCAGCGCCGTGATCGACAGATCGGGATGCCAGCGCACCAGCTCGGTCGCCAGCTGCTCCTCGAGGGTCTTGACCAGCGAATAGACGGATTCCGGTCGCGCCGGGTAGTCCTCGTCGACGGGCACATAGGGCGGGGGCACGTCGAACGGCAGCCCGAGCACGGTCTCGCTCGACGCGTAGACGATCCGGCGGATGCCGAGGCGCACGGCGGCCCAGAACACGTTGAACGTCGCCGGCATGTTGTTGTGGAACGTCGCGACATCGCTGCGGATGCCGGGAGCCGGGATCGCCCCCAGGTGCACCACGGCGTCGATGCCGTCGTGCGTGTCGCCCACCGCGGTGAAGGCGTCGACGACCTGGCCGTAATCGGTGAGGTCGACCTGGACGAAGTCCGGCCCGCGGGCTCCGGCGACGTCCATGCCGATGACGTCGTAGCCGTTCGCGCGCAGTTCGCGAGCGACGACGCGGCCGAGCTTGCCCGATGATCCCGTGAGAGCGATGCGCATGTCTCCAGAGTGGCACGGCTGCGAGCAAGGAGGGTCGGGCGTCGTACACTCGTCGGCGTGACTGAGTCCCCCCGCACATCGAATCGCACGGTCGGTGTCCGCGATGTCGCGGCGCTCGCCGGTGTGTCCAGGCAGACCGTCTCGCGGGTGCTCAACGATCACCCCGACGTCGCCGCCGACACGCAGCTGCGCGTGCAGGCAGCCATGGCAGAGCTCGGGTACCGGATGAACAACGCCGCCCGCGCGCTGGGCACGCGCCGGTCGCGCACGCTCGGCGTGCTGGCCTCCGACGCGCTGCAGTACGGTCCCTCGCGCAGCATCGCCGCGCTCGAGGCATCCGCTCGCGCCGCGGGCTACTGGGTCAGCGCGGCCTTCGCGGATGCGGGCGATGCCGACGCGGTCGTGGCGGCCGTCGACCACCTGATCGCCCAGGGCGTGGAGGGGATCGTCGTGGTGGCTCCGCACTCGCAGACCCTCGAGGCGCTCGCCGCTCTGCGGATCGACGTGCCGGTGGTCACGCTGCACTCCGCGGGACTCGGCGCTGCCGGTCTGTCGGTCGACCAGGCCGCCGGCGCCCGACTGGCGGTTGCGGCCCTCGCCGACGCCGGACACACCCGCATCGCGCACCTCGCCGGACCAGCGGACTGGCTCGAGGCCGAGTCGCGGGCCGAGGGCTTCGCCGCGGAGCTCTCCGCACGGGGGCTGACCCCGGGGCCGGTCATCGCGGGGGACTGGTCCGCGGGGTCGGGCTACGCCGCCGTCGATGCCGTGCGGAGTTCCGGCGCCACCGCGGTGTTCGCGGCGAACGACCAGATGGCACTCGGACTGCTGAGCGCGCTGCACGAGGCGGGCCTCGCGGTGCCGGGGGATGTGAGCGTGGTCGGGTTCGACGACACGCCCGACGCCGCGTACTACTGGCCGGCGCTGACGACGGTCCGCCAGGACTTCGAGGAGCTCGCCCGACGGGCCGTCGCCGTCGTGATCGGCGGTGACAGTGCGTCCTCCGCCCTCGCGCCGGTCGCCCCCGTGCTGGTCGCGCGCGCGTCGGTCGTGCCGCCGCGCTGACCGTCGAGCCGCGTGGCCGACCGTCGAGCCGCCTGGGCAGGGGCATGCGGGAGGTCGGCCTCACGGATCGGCTGTGCACAATTCCGCAAGAACACCGCCTGGCGGGTCGTTGTCCCCCGCGCTTCCGCGAGTCGCTCCCACTGCCCCGAGCGTTCTTGCTGAATTGTGCACAGCCCGCCGCGGCGCCCGCTCCTCTTGACGCCCGCAACCCGACCGTGACACACTGCTGTGACCGGTCACAGCGGCCGGCCGCGAACCATCCGAGGTCCCTGTGAGCAACGACGCCCCCGCCTTCGACCCCGCCGTCGAAGCAGCCATCGCCACCGTCCGCGCCGACGTCGCCCGTCTGCACGGCGAGCTCGTGCGCTACGGCCTGGTCGTCTGGACCGGCGGCAACGTATCCGGACGGGTTCCCGGTGCCGACCTGTTCGTGATCAAGCCGTCCGGCGTCTCCTACGACGACCTGACCGCGGAGAACATGATCCTCTGCGACCTCGACGGAAACGTCATCCCCGGCACTCCCGGCAGCGACCGCTCGCCGTCGAGCGACACCGCCGCGCATGCCTACGTGTACCGGAACATGCCGGCGGTCGGCGGAGTCGTGCACACCCACTCGACCTACGCCGTCGCCTGGGCCGCGCGCGGCGAGGAGATCCCGTGCGTCATCACCGCCATGGCCGATGAGTTCGGCGGGCCGATCCCGATCGGCCCCTTCGCGATCATCGGCGACGACTCGATCGGCCGGGGGATCGTCGAGACCCTCAGCGGCCACCGCTCGCGGGCCGTGCTCATGCAGAACCACGGCCCGTTCACGATCGGCGTCGACGCGAAGGATGCCGTGAAGGCCGCGGTCATGGTCGAGGACGTCGCCCGCACCGTGCACCTCGCGCGCGAGGCCGGTCCGCTGGTCCCGATCCCGCAGGCGGCGATCGACAGCCTCTTCGACCGGTACCAGAACGTCTACGGGCAGAGTGCGGACGCCCGCCGATGAGCGCCGACGACATCCGCGCGGGTAGGACGAGCCTCGGCATCGAGCTGGGCTCCACGCGCATCAAGGCCTGCCTGATCGGGGCCGACCCCACCGAGGTGCTCGCCACCGGCTCGTTCTCCTGGGAGAACCGCCTCGAGGACGGCCTGTGGACCTACGCGATCGACGAGGTCTGGGCCGGGCTGCAGGCCGCCTACGCCGCACTGGTCGCCGACGCGGAGCAGCAGCACGGCATCCGCCCCGAGTCCTTCGGCGCGATCGGCATCTCGGCCATGATGCACGGCTACCTCGCGTTCGACGCGGCGGGCGAGCTGCTCGTGCCGTTCCGCACCTGGCGCAACACGAACACCGGCGTGGCATCCGCCGAGCTCACCGAGCTTCTCGGTGTCAACATCCCGCTGCGCTGGTCGATCGCGCACCTGCACCAGGCCGTCGTCGACGGCGAGGAGCACGTGCCGCGGATCGCGAGCGTGAACACGCTCGCCGGCCACGTGCACGAGAGGCTCACCGGTCGGCGCGTGCTGGGCGTCGGAGATGCCTCGGGCATGTTCCCGATCGACTCCTCCACCCATGACTACGACGAGCGGATGCTCGGCGCCTACGACGCGCTCGCCGCCGACCGTCTTCCCCGGCCGCTCGCCGAGATCCTGCCGGCCGTGCTCCCCGCGGGTGCCGACGCCGGCGCTCTCACGACGGAGGGCGCGGCGCTGCTCGACCCGAGCGGGACCCTGCAGCCCGGCATCCCGCTGTGCCCGCCTGAGGGCGATGCGGGGACCGGCATGGTCGCCACGAACTCGGTCGCCCCGCGCACCGGCAACGTCTCGGCGGGCACGAGCATCTTCGCGATGGTCGTGCTGGAGCGTCCGCTGGCCGAGGTGCATCACGAGCTCGACCTCGTGACCACTCCGGCAGGCGACGCCGTCGCGATGGTGCACTGCAACAACGGCGCCAGCGAACTCGCGGCCTGGGCCGGGCTGTTCACCCGCTTCTCGGCCGCCGCGGGGCAGCCGCTCGACGACGACGCCGTGTTCGACGCCCTGTTCCGCGAGGCACTCGAGGGCGAAGCGGATGCCGGTGGCCTGATCGCCTACAACCATCTCGCCGGAGAGCCCATCGCCGGGCTCGATGCCGGCCGGCCGCTGTTCGTGCGCACGCCCGACAGCGCCTTCACGCTCGCGAACTTCATGCGCTCGCAGCTCTACGGCGTGTTCGGCACGCTCGCGCTCGGAATGCAGGTGCTGACCGACGAGGGCGTCGAGCTGGATCGGATGTTCGCGCACGGCGGCATGTTCCGCACCGCCGGAGTCGCCCAACGGTTCCTCGCCGGTGCCCTGGGTGCGCCGGTGGCCGTCGGCGAGCTGGCATCCGAGGGGGGAGCCTGGGGCATCGCGGTGCTCGCCTCCTACCTGGCGTATGCCGACTCGCTGTCGTTGGGGGAGTACCTCGAGCAGCAGGTGTTCGCCGCGGCATCCCTGTCCACGACCGCACCCGATCCGGCGGATGTCGCCGGCTTCGCGACCTACCTCGACCGCTACCGGGCGGGACTGGCCGTCGAGGCCGCCGCCGTCGCATCCCTCTGACTCTTCGTCTCGCTGCGCTCGCTCAGCGACCGATCCGCCTCCGAAAGGTAAGCCCATGCCCCTCACCACCTCCCTCGACGGCTACGAGGTCTGGTTCCTCACCGGCAGCCAGCACCTCTACGGGCCCGAGACGCTCGCGCAGGTCGCCGACCAGTCGCAGGAGATCGCGCGTCTGCTCGATTCCGCCGACGAGGTGCCGGTGAAGATCGTCTGGAAGCCCGTGCTGACGGATGCCGCCGCCATCAAGCGCACCGCCCTCGAAGCGAACGCCGACGACCGCGTGATCGGGCTCGTCGCCTGGATGCACACGTTCAGCCCCGCGAAGATGTGGATCGCTGGTCTCGATGCGCTGCGCAAGCCCCTCGCGCACCTGCACACGCAGGCCAACGTCGAGCTGCCGTGGGCCGACATCGACTTCGACTTCATGAACCTCAACCAGGCCGCGCACGGCGACCGCGAGTTCGGGTACATCCAGACGCGCCTCGGTGTGCCGCGCAAGACCATCGTCGGGCACGCCTCCGACCCGCGCGTGCGCCGTGAACTCGGCACCTGGCAGCGCGCCGCCGCCGGACTCGCCGCGTCACGCGACCTCAAGCTCGCCCGCTTCGGCGACAACATGCGCTTCGTCGCGGTGACCGAGGGCGACAAGACCGAGGCCGAGCTGCGCTTCGGCGTGCAGGTGAACACCTGGGGCGTGAACGAACTGGCGGATGCCGTCGCCGCGGCATCCGACTCCGACATCGACGCGCTGGTCGCGGAGTACGAGGAGCTGTACGAGGTCGTCCCCGAGCTGCGGAAGGGCGGCGACCGGCACCAGTCGCTGCGCGACGGCGCCGCGATCGAGCTCGGACTGCGGTCGTTCCTGGAGGAGGGCGGCTTCGGCGCCTTCACGACCTCGTTCGAGGACCTCGGCGCGCTGAAGCAGCTGCCCGGCCTCGCGGTGCAGCGCCTGATGGCCGAGGGTTACGGGTTCGGCGCCGAGGGCGACTGGAAGACCGCGATCCTCGTGCGCATCGCGAACGTCATGGGCGCAGGGCTCCCCGGCGGCGCGAGCCTCATGGAGGACTACACCTACGACATGACCCCGGGCGACGAGCTGATCCTCGGCGCCCACATGCTCGAGGTCTCGCCGTCTCTCACGACCGCGAAGCCCACGCTCGAGATCCACCCGCTCGGCATCGGCGGCAAGGACGACCCGGTGCGCCTCGTCTTCACCGCCGACCCCGGCCCCGCCGTCGTGGTCGCGCTGAGCGACATGCGCGACCGCTTCCGGCTCACCGCGAACGTCGTTGAGAACGTGCCCCCGCGGGCGTCGCTGCCGAAGCTCCCGGTCGGTCGCGCCGTGTGGAAGCCGCAGCCGGAGTTCAACACGAGCGCCGCCGCATGGCTGACCGCCGGCGCCGCGCACCACACCGTCATGTCGACCGCCGTCGGCATCGAGGCGTTCCGCGACTTCGCCGAGATGGCAGAGGTCGAGCTGCTCGTGATCGACGACAGCACCACGCTGCCGGAGTTCCAGAAGCAGGTGCGCTGGAACCAGGCGTACTACCGTCTCGCGCAGGGACTGTGATGACGGTCGGACCGCGTTCCGGACGCCAGCTGCGCCTCGCCGGCCACGGGTACGAGGCGATCATCGCGAGCGTCGGCGCCTCGTTGCGCACGCTGACCTTCGACGGACGCGACCTCGTCGTGCCGTTCGATGCCGACGAGGTGCGGCCCGGATACCGCGGCGCGACGCTCGCCCCGTGGCCGAATCGCATCGTCGACGGTCGCTACCGCTTCGGCGGCGCCGTGCACGAGCTCCCGCTGACCGAGCCCGCGCGCGGACAGGCCCTGCACGGTCTGCTCGCCTGGGCGGAGTTCTCCGACCGCCTCGTGGTCGACGACCGCGTCGTGCTCGCCGCGGTCGTCGAGCCGCAGTCGGGCTATCCGTTCCGCATCGAGGTCGAGGTCGAGTACCGCCTCGACGCCGACGGTCTGCGGCAGACGGTCTCCGCGCACAACATCGGAGCGGATGCCGCGCCCTGGGGCACCGGACCGCATCCGTACCTCGTGGCAGAGTCCCGGTCGTTGAGCGACACTTCGACTCGCGTGCGCTCGCTCAGTGCGGGTCTCCGCGAGACGAAACGGCACGCCGCGCCCCCCGTCGACTCCTGGACCCTCACCCTCCCGGCATCCGAGGTCCTGACGGTCACTCCCGATCGTCTGAGCCCGGTCGCGGTCGAGCCGGTGGCGGAGCATCCGGAGTGGGACTTCCGCACGGCTCGCCCGATCGGCGACGTCTTCATCGACCACGCGTTCACGGGTCTCGCCCGCACCGACGGCGTGGCCGAGGTGCGGCTCACGAGCGAGGGCGGAACCGGGGTGGCGATCAGCTTCGACGAGCGCTGCCCGTGGGTGCAGGTGCACACGGCCGACAACCCGGGACTCGACGGCATCCACCGCATCGGCCTCGCGGTCGAGCCGATGACCTGCCCGCCTGACGCCTTCAACTCCGGCACCGACCTCGTGACGCTCGCCCCCGGTCAGTCGCACGCGGCAGCCTGGCGCATCCGGGCTCTGTAGCCGAGGCGCTTCGGCTCCGGTCGCATTTCCAGCCGTCTCCGGCGCCGCCAAGCGGCAGCAACTGCGACCGGAGCCGGGAGAACCGGCAACAGCTGCGACCGGAAGCCGAGAGACCGGAGCCGGTCAGACAGCGAGAACGGATGCCGCCTGCCGGGCAGCGCCGAGGGCGACGTACTCCTCGGACGCGGGAACCTCGACCGGGATGCCGAGCACCTCGGGGGCGATGGCGCGCACCGCCTCCGACTGCGCGCCGCCGCCGATGAGCAGTGCGCGCCGCAGCGGCACACCCTCCGCGCGCAGTGCGTCGAGGCCGGCGCCGAGGCCTGACAGCATCCCCTCGACCGCGGCCCGCGCGAGGTTCTCGCGCGTCGTGGAGGCGAGGGTCATGCCGCTGAGCGTCGCGGTCGCATCGGGCAGGTTCGGCGTGCGCTCCCCCTCGAAGTAGGGGACGAGTGCGAGGCCGGCCGCGCCCGACGGCGCCGCAAGGGCCAGGCGGCTCAGCTCGTCGTGATCCACTCCGAGGAGGGATGCCGTCACGTCGAGAACCCGCGCCGCATTGAGCGTGCAGACCAGCGGGAGGAAATGCCCGTCGGCGGAGGCGAACCCGGCGATGATCCCTGAGGCATCGGCCGACGGCGTCTCGCTCACCGCGAAGACCGTGCCGCTGGTGCCGATCGAGACGACCACGTCGCCGGGGCCCGCGCCGAGACCGAGAGCGGCCGCCGCGTTGTCGCCCGCGCCGCCGCCGACCAGGCGCCCCGCGGCATCCGTCACCGGCTCGTGCGCGCCGAGCACGCGCGGCAGCACCGCGTCGTGTCCGAGCGCGGCGATGAAGAGCTCGCGGTCGTACTCGCCGGTCGCGGGGTTCCAGTACCCGGTGCCCGAGGCGTCGGAGCGGTCGGTGACCAGCTCGTCGAGCACGGGTCCGCGCGGCGAGGCACCCTCCGGACCGAAGCCGCGCAGCCGCCAGGTGAGCCAGTCGTGCGGCAGGGCGATCGCGGCCACTCGCGCCGCGTTGTCGGGTTCGTTGTCGCGGAGCCAACGCACCTTCGAGATCGTGAAGGATGCCACGGGCACGAGTCCCGTGCGGTCCGCCAGCTCCTGCGCCCCGAACTCGGCGACGAGCGCCGTCGCGGCATCCGCCGATCGGGTGTCGTTCCACAGCAGCGCATCGCGGATGACCCGGCCGTCGGCGTCGAGCGCGACCATGCCGTGCTGCTGCCCGCCGATGGCCCACGCCGCGATGTCGTCGAGTCCGCCCGCGTCGGCGATGGCCGCCTGGAGCGCGGTCCACCACGCCTCGGGATCGACCGAGGTCCCGTCGGGGTGCGATGCCCGACCGGTGCGCACGACGGCACCGGTCGAGCTGTCGACGACGACGACCTTGCACGACTGCGTCGAGGAGTCGACGCCGAGGACGAGGGTCATCGCCGTGCTCAGCGCGCGCCGAGCAGGTGCTCGGTCGCCAGCTGCTGCAGGCGCACGAACCCGAAGCCGTGACCGCCGAGGTACGCGTCGGCGTCGAAGTCCTCGTAGGCGCTCCGGTCGGCGAGGAAGTCGTCGTAGCTCTCGCCGGGGTTGAGCGTCGGCGTCGAGAGCTCGGCGACCTTGGCGGCGGCCAGCGCCTCCTGCACCTCGGGGTCGGCGCGGAAGGCCGCGGCGCGCTCCTTCAGCAGCAGGTAGGTGCGCATGTTCGCGGCGGCCGAATCCCAGACGCCGTTCTCGTCTTCGGTACGGCTCGGCTTGTAGTCGAAGTGACGCGGACCCTCGTAGGCCGGGACGCCGTTCGGTCCGCCGTTCTCGAGCAGGTCGACCAGCGAGAAGGCGTTGTGCAGATCGCCGTGTCCGAACACGAGGTCCTGGTCGTACTTGATGCCGCGCTGGCCGTTGAGGTCGATGTGGAACAGCTTGCCGTGGTACAGCGCCTGGGCGATGCCGGCCGTGAAGTTCAGACCCGCCATCTGCTCGTGCCCGACCTCGGGGTTCACGCCGACGAGCTCGGGGCGCTCCAGGGAGTCGATGAACGCGATCGCGTGTCCGAGCGTCGGCAGCAGGATGTCGCCGCGGGGCTCGTTGGGCTTCGGCTCGATCGCGAAGCGGATGTCGTAGCCCTTGTCGGTCACGTAGTCGCCGAGCAGGTTCACGGCTTCGCGGTAACGCTCGAGCGCCGCCCGGATGTCCTTGGCGGAGTCGTACTCGGCGCCCTCGCGGCCGCCCCACATGACGAAGGTCTTGGCGCCCAGCTCGGCGCCGAGGTCGAGCTGACGGAAGACCTTGCGCAGCGCGTAGCGGCGCACGTCGCGGTCGTTCGAGGTGAAGCCGCCGTCCTTGAAGACCGGGGCGCTGAAGAGGTTGGTGGTGACCATCGGCACGATCAGCCCGGTGTCGGCGAGCGCGCCCTTGAGGCGGTCGATCTGGTTCTGCCGCTCGGCATCCGTCGATCCGAACGCGAACAGGTCGTCGTCGTGGAAGGTGAGCCCGTAGGCGCCGAGCTCGGCGAGCTTCTCGACTGCGTGCACGACGTCGAGGGCCGGACGCGTGGGGCCGCCGAACGGATCGGTGCCGTTGTAGCCGATGGTCCAGAGGCCGAACGAGAACTTGTCGTCGCGGGTCGGGGTGAGGCTCATGATGCTCCTTCGCATGGTGCCGGACAGCGGCGCGGCAGAAAATGTTGTGAGCAACAACATATAACCTGGAGGAGCGGTTGTCCAGCCTCCTAGACTGAGACGCCGGATCGAATGCGAGGACGATGTGACGGACGCTTCGACGGGGCGCGGCGGAACCGCTGTGCTCAAGGACTCGGGCGACGGCGTGCGTGCGCGCAATCTCGCGCGCGTCCTGCGGCTCGTCCACCTCGGCGGCGCCCAGTCCCGGGCCCAGCTGACGACGGCGACCGGCTTGAACCGCTCGACGATCGCCGATCTGGTCGCCGAGCTCGTCGGCGAGGGCTGGGTCGTCGAGCGCGATCCCGATCCCGTCGGACGCGTGGGCCGGCCATCGCCCGTCGTCGCGGCCTCGCCGCGCTCGGTCGTGATCGCGGTGAATCCCGAGATCGACGCGGTCGAGATCGCCGCGATCGACCTCTCGCGGACGATCGCGGTCCGTGAGCGCATCGAGTCCTCGACCCTGCTCGCCGCCGTCGATGTCGCCGACCTCGTCGCGGATGTCGTCGAGCGCTGGCGTGCCGGTCCGCTGGAGGATGCGCGGCTCGTCGCCGTCGGCGTGGCGGTGCCCGGTCTCGTGCGCGCGGCCGACGGCCTCGTCCGCAACGCCCCGCACCTCGGATGGACGGATGCCCCGGTGCGGGCGCTGATCGCCGAGGCCACGGGCCTGCCGGCCGCCGTCGGGAACGACGCGAGTCTCGGCGCGCTCGCCGAGCACCTGTTCGGCGCGGCGCAGGGAGCCGACGACGTCGTGTACCTCAACGGCGGGCCGTCCGGCATCGGCGGCGGCATCATCGTGCACGGCTCACCGGTCGGCGGCGTGGGCGGCTACGCCGGCGAGTTCGGTCAGAACGGGGTCGACGCCGTGCGGGCGACCGTGCTCGAGGACGACGTCAGCCGCGCCCGGCTCCTGGCCGTGCTCGGCCTGGCGGCGGCGGACGACGCGACGCTCGCGGATGCTCTCGCCGCGGCATCCGACGACGGCCCGGTCCGTGAGGAGTGCCTGCGCCAGCGGGGACTGCTGGCGCAGGCGATCGCGGATGCCGTGAACATCCTCAACCCCTCCGTGGTGGTGCTGGGCGGTTTCCTCGCCCAGCTGGAGGAGCTCGACCCGGAGGGCTTCGCCGCCGCCGTGGCGGAGCGTGCGATGTCGGAGAATGCGGAGGGTCTCCGCATCCTCCCGGCATCGCTCGCCGCCGACCGGCTGCTGCTCGGTGCGGCGGAACTCGCCTTTACCTCGGTCGGCGTGATCTGACGAGCCCCGCCGGTACGCCGATCAGGCGAGCGCGGCGACGAGCGCCCGCGCTGCCGACTCCGACGACTGCGGGTTCTGCCCCGTGATGAGCAGTCCGTCGACGATCGTGTGGTCGCTCCAGGCCTCGGAGACCTCGACCTCGGCACCCTGTGCGCGCAGCGCGCTCTCGAGCAGGAACGGCGCGCGGTCGGCGAGACCGCCCAGGCGCTCCTCCTCGTCGGAGAAGCCGGTGATCCGTCGTCCGGAGACGACCGGGTCGCCGGAGGCCGTGCGGGCGGGGAGGAGGGCAGCCAGGCCGTGGCACACCGCGGCGAGGGGGCGGCCGGCGGCGAGGGTCGCCGTGATGAGCGCCGCCGAGTCGGCGTCTTCGGCGAGGTCCTGCATCGGTCCATGGCCGCCCGGGTAGTACACGGCGTCGTAGGCCGCGGGGTCGACGTCGGCCAGCACCAGGGGTGTGGTGAGCGCGGAGATCTCCGCGAGCGCTGCGGCGTCGCCGTCGGCCAGGCTCGCGGCGTCGGCGACCGGGGACGCGCCGCCCGGAGTGGCGAACGCGATGTCGTGACCGGCCGCGGTCAGCAGTCGGTAGGGGGCGAGCAGTTCTTCGGCCCAGAACCCGGTGGGGTGCGCGGTGCCGTCGTTGAGCGTCCAGGTGCGGGCGGCGGTGACGACGAAGAGGACGGTGGACATGGATGCTCCTTCAAGGGACGACGTGTGCCGAGCGGATGCCGGTACCGAGGACAACGGTTCACCGTCGCCCGCTCTTCCGATAGATTCGCGATATGAGCGATCGGAATTCCGATGGACTGAGGGATGTCGCGCTGTGGCGGACGTTCCTCGCGGCGTATCGGTCGGGGTCGGTGTCGGCAGCGGCGCGGATGCTGGGACTGGCGCAGTCGAGCGTGACGGCGCAGCTGCAGGCACTGGAGGTGCGCATCGGCGAACCGCTGTTCGAGCGTCACGCCCGCGGCATCCGTCCCACACTCCGGGCTGACGATCTCGCCAACCGGCTGGCCGGTCCGCTCGACGCTCTCGCGACCGCGCTCGGTTCACCGCCGCCCGCGGATGCGCCGCCGGTCCGCCTCGGCGGCGCGGGTGACCTGCTCGCCGCGGTCGCTGCTCCCGCACTCGCCCCGGCCGTGGCGGGAGGGCTGCGGATCACGATGATGCCGGGGCTCGCGGCCGACCTGCTCGACAGCATCGCGGCGGGGAGCCTCGATCTCGTGATCTCGGCGGTGCGGCCACGCGGGCGCGCGCTCCCGACCGCCGCGCTCTTCGACGAGGAGTTCGTCCTCGTCGCGTCGTCCTCGCTCGGGATCGAGTCGTCCGGCGACCTGCGGCCCGATGCGCTGGCGTCGACGCCGCTTCTTGCCTTCGCCCAGGACGTGCCGATCCTCCGCCGCTACTGGCGGCACGTGTTCGGGATCCGGCTCGAGCGCACGCCCGCTCTCGTCGCGCCCGACCTGCGCACGCTGGTCGCCGCGGCGGTGGCCGGTGCGGGAGTCACGGTGCTGCCCACCTACCTGATCGCCGACGAGCTGGCCAACGGACGTCTGACGGTCCTCCGCGAGACCGACGACCCGCCGATCAACACCCTCTATCTGGTGCGGCGTCCGGGGCCGCTCGCCGACGGAGTCGCCGTGGTCGAGCGCGCGCTGCGCCAGGCGGTCGCGGACCTCTGACTCAGCGCGCGAACCAGTTCCGCAGCGAACGGGTCACGAAGGGCAGCACCCAGTACGTCATGATCGGCGTGAGCACCAGGGTCGTGGCGAGCACGCGCAGCCAGATCGGCAGGGCATCCCAGCCGGGGATCGGGCTCATGGCGTAGGTGAAGGCGAGGTTCACCGGGAAGAAGCCGAGCCAGATCGAGACCGCCTGCTTCCAGCGGGGCGGGGCGGGTGCGACGGTGACGGTGGTGGTCCCGCCCTCGCTGGTCGGCAGGGTGATCGTCCCGGTGGTCGGCTCGTCGAACCAGCCCTCGATGCCCGTCCGGCGCTTCGAGCGCTCGCTGCGGATGAAGCCCTCGCCCATCGAGAGCCACCACTCGCGCTCTCCGGACTTCTCCCACGCGACGAGAGACTCCTCGTTCGCGAAGCGGTAGAGCATGTGCCAGATCTGGGAATCCTCGCCGGCGCGCACCCAGCCGGAGCCGAGGAATCCCGGATACTTCGTCGCGAGGTTGACGCCCGTCTGCACCCAGACGGTCGCCTCGGTGATGCGACCGGGGTCGACCTCGCGGCGGATGGACACGGTGATGGGTTCGGACACGGCGAAGTCCTCGTGACGGGGAGCCCGGATCGCGGGCTGCCGGAGCGGTCGCGCCGGGGTGTGGGCGCACCGTCGATTGTATTTCGGCTCGGCGGGCACGCGGAATCAGGCGATCGCGCCGATTCAGGCCGATCGGCTGCGAAACGGCCTGAAACCACGCGATCCCCTGATCTCGCGCGTCCGCGTGAGGCTCCCAGGAAAGAGAGGACCCCCGCCGACCCGATTCGGCGGGGGTCTCGCGGCGTGGGCACCGCGACGGGAGCGAGAGTGCTCACCGAGTGCGCGGATGATGTGACTACCCGATCCGGTCTGAGTCTCCTTGCCCGCGCATCTGCAGTTGTAATCGACCGAGGTGGCCGAATGGTGAACGCGGCGCGAACATCCGCTCGCAGGCGCCGTTCACGATTTACAAGGATGTCCTAGTAAATGATCGGATGCCGGAGTAAACTCCCAATGTGCCAATGATGGCTCGGAGGGATGTCACACAATGACTCGTACTATCCCGCACTTCGTGGGCGGATCGCTTCTCACCCCGGACACCGGTCGCTTCGCCGACGTGTTCGATCCGAGCTCGGGCGCCGTGCAGGCGCGAGTGCCCCTGGCGTCGGCCGACGAGGTGCGCGAGGTGATCGCGAACGCCGAGGCGGCGCAGGTCGCCTGGGCCGCGACGAATCCGCAGAAGCGCGCTCGTGTGCTCCTGCGCTTCCTCGATCTCGTGCAGCGCGAGATGCAGTCGCTCGCCGAGCTCCTCGCCAGCGAGCACGGCAAGACCGTCGACGACGCGAAGGGCGACATCCAGCGCGGCCTCGAGGTCATCGAGTTCTCGGCCGGTGCCCCGCACCTCCTCAAGGGCGAGTACTCGACGGGCGCCGGCGCCGGCATCGATGTCTACTCGATGCGGCAGCCGCTCGGCGTGGTCGCCGCGATCACCCCGTTCAACTTCCCCGCCATGATCCCGCTGTGGAAGGCGGGGCCGGCGCTCGCCGCGGGCAACGCCGTGGTGCTCAAGCCCAGCGAGCGCGACCCCTCCGTGCCGGTGCGCATCGCCGAGCTGTTCCTCGAGGCGGGTCTCCCGGCCGGTGTGCTCAACGTCGTGCACGGCGACAAGGAAGCCGTCGACGCGCTGCTCACCGACGACCGCATCCGCGCGGTCGGCTTCGTCGGCTCCACGCCGATCGCCGAGTACATCTACTCGACCGCCGCGGCGCACGGCAAGCGTGCCCAGTGCTTCGGCGGCGCCAAGAACCACATGATCGTGATGCCGGATGCCGACCTCGATCAGACCGTCGACGCTCTCATCGGCTCGGGGTACGGCTCGGCGGGGGAGCGCTGCATGGCCATCTCCGTGGCCGTCCCGGTCGGGCAGGAGACCGCCGACGCGCTGGCGGCGAAGCTCCTCGAGCGCGTCGCACAGCTCCGCATCGGTCCGTCGCTCGCGAAGGATGTCGACTACGGGCCTCTCGTGACCCGCGCCGCGGTCGAGCGCGTCGAGGGATACATCCAACAGGGCATCGACGAGGGAGCCACGCTCCTCGCCGACGGCCGCGGATTCACCGTCGACGGCTACGAGGAGGGCTTCTACCTCGGCCCGACGCTGTTCGACCATGTCACGACCGACATGGCGATCTACCGCGAGGAGATCTTCGGGCCGGTGCTCGTGATCGCGCGGGCCGGCGACTACGAAGAGGCGTTGCGGATGGCGTCGGAGCACGAGTACGGCAACGGCGTCGCGATCTTCACCCGTGACGGCGATGCGGCCCGCGACTTCGCCGCCCGGGTGCAGGTCGGGATGGTCGGCGTGAACGTGCCGATCCCGGTGCCGATCGCGTACTACACGTTCGGCGGCTGGAAGCGCAGCGGCTTCGGCGACCTGAACCAGCACGGCGCCGACGCGTTCCGCTTCTACACGAAGACCAAGACCGTGACGAGCCGCTGGCCTTCGGGCATCAAGGACGGCGCCAGCTTCGTCATCCCCACCATGCACTGACCCACCCTTCGACAAGGAACTCTGATGACAATGACCACCGTCACCACCACCGCCGAAGAGCGCGAAGCCATTCTCGACGCGGTCCGCGAGTTCGCGGAGACCGAGCTCGCACCGTTCGCCGCAGAGCGCGACGAGAAGCACATCTTCCCGCGGGAGTCGCTGAACCGGGCCGGCGAGCTCGGGCTCGGCGGCATCTACGTCGACGAGGAGTTCGGGGGAAGCGGTCTGAGCCGCACCGACACCGTCGCGATCTTCGAGGAGCTCGCCAAGGGCGATCCGGCGGTCGCCGCCTACATCTCGATTCACAACATGGTCGTGTGGATGATCGACACCTACGGCGACGACGCGCAGCGGAGCGCCTGGCTGCCGCAGCTCACCGCGATGCAGGAGTTCGGCGGCTACTGCCTCACGGAACCCGGAGCAGGATCGGATGCCGCGAACATCGCCGCGAGTGCGGTCCGCGACGGCGACGACTACGTGCTCACCGGCGTGAAGCAGTTCATCTCGGGCGCAGGAGAGGCTGCGGTGTACGTCGTGATGGCGCGCACCGGGGAGCCGGGCGCCCGTGGGATCAGCGCGTTCCTGGTCGCCGGTGACGCGGACGGTCTCAGCTTCGGAGCGCCGGAGAAGAAGATGGGCTGGCATGCCCAGCCCACGCGGCAGGTGATCCTCGACGGCGTGCGCGTTCCGGCATCCGCTCTTCTGGGCGAGGAGGGTCGCGGCTTCGCGATCGCGATGTCGGCCCTCAACGGCGGCCGGCTCAACATCGCCGCGTGCTCGCTCGGCGGTGCGCAGTGGGCGCTCGACAGGGCGGTGCAGTACGTGCACGAGCGGGTCGCCTTCGGAGAGCCCCTCGCCGAGAAGCAGTCGATCATGTTCGCGATCGCCGACATGCGCACCGACCTGCAGGCCGCCCGCCTGATGGTGCGCGACGGCGCGGAGGCCGTCGACCAGCACGCACCCGACGCGACCATGCGCTGCGCGATGGCCAAGCGCTTCGCCACCGACGCCGGCTTCGACGTCGCGAACCGTGCGCTCCAGTTGCACGGCGGATACGGCTACCTGCAGGACTACGGGATCGAGAAGGTCGTGCGCGATCTGCGCGTGCACCAGATCCTCGAGGGGACGAACGAGATCATGCGCCTGATCGTCGGCCGCGAGATGCTGCGACCCGCGGGGTCGTCGTCGATGCGGAGCGCATCATGAGCACGGCGCCGGCCGTCGTCGCCTTCCTCGGTCTCGGTCACATGGGCCTGCCGATGGCGAAGAACCTCGTCGCCGCGGGTCATGAGGTGCGCGGGTTCGACCTGATTCCGGCAGCGATCGAGGCGGCACAGGCAGCCGGGATCACGGTGGCTTCGAGCGGGGCGGATGCCGTGGTCGACGCGGATGTCGTCATCACGATGTTCCCCGCGGGGAAGCACGTGATCGAGGCGTACCGCACCGAGCTGCTCGCTGCCGCGCGCCCTGGCACTCTCTTCATCGAGTCGTCGACGATCGCGGTCGACGAAGCCCGTGCCGCACACGCGCTGGCGCTCGCTGCCGGCCACCGCAACGTCGACGCCCCCGTCTCGGGCGGCGTCGTCGGGGCCGAGAACGGCACCCTGGCGTTCATGGTCGGGGGCTCCGACGAGGACTACGCCGCCGCGCTTCCACTGCTCGAGGTGATGGGCAAGCGGATCGTGCACTGCGGCGGTCCGGGCCTCGGTCAGGCGGCGAAGGTGTGCAACAACATGGTCCTCGCGGTGTCGCAGATCGCGGTCGCCGAGGCGTTCGTGCTGGGGGAGCGCCTGGGCCTGGAGCATCAGGCGCTGTTCGACGTGGTGTCGCAGGCTTCCGGTCAGTGCTGGTCGATCACGACCAACTGCCCGGTGCCCGGTCCGGTGCCGACCAGTCCCGCGAACCGGGACTACCAGCCGGGGTTCGCCGGAGCCTTGATGGCGAAGGATCTGGGTCTCGCGCTGCAGGCGATCGAGCAGACGTCGACGGACGCCCAGATGGGCAGGCTCGCGCAGCAGATCTACGCCGAGTTCGCCGCGGGAGACGGTGCCGGCCGTGACTTCTCCGGCATCATCACCGACATCCGCGAGGCGGGCTCCTGACCGGTGTCGGACGCCTGCAGGCCGGAAACACATGTGCAGGTCGTATCCGCGCATCCGGACCTGCAACTGTCTTCTCGACCTGCAAGTGGCGGGCCCGGGGAACGCGACGAGACGACATGCAGGGCGATACTGGGATGACCACGACGGAGAGGGCGACATGACGGAGTACGAGACGATCCTGGTCGAGCAGCGCGGACGCGTCGGATGGATCACGCTGAACCGGCCGCAAGCGCTCAACGCCCTCAACAGCCGGCTCGCGGAAGAGGTCACCGCGGCCGCTGTCGCCTTCGACGAGGATGACGGCGTCGGCGCGATCGTGGTGACCGGGTCCGAGAAGGCGTTCGCGGCGGGTGCCGACATCAAGGAGATGGAGGGCATGTCCGCCGCGGAGATGCTCGAGACCGACCACTTCGGTGTGTGGCACGAGTTCGCGGCCGTGCGCACGCCGGTGATCGCCGCCGTCTCCGGCTTCGCCCTGGGTGGCGGATGCGAGCTGGCGATGATGTGCGACATCATCCTCGCCGCCGACACCGCGAAGTTCGGACAGCCGGAGATCAACCTCGGCGTCATTCCCGGCATGGGAGGGACACAGCGTCTGATCCGAGCCGTCGGCTACTACAAGGCCGCGGAGCTGGTCCTCTCCGGACGCCTCATGGGTGCCGAGGAGGCGGAACGCGCGGGTCTCGTCTCGCGGGTGGTCCCGGCATCCGATCTCGTCGCCGAGACGTCGATGCTCGCCGAGACGATCGCCTCGAAGTCGCTGCCGTCCCTCTTCGCCGCGAAGGCGGCTCTGGACGCGGCGATGGAGACGCCCCTCGCCGAGGGGCTGGCGCACGAGAAGCAGGCTTTCGCGGCGCTGTTCGACACCGCGGATCAGAAAGAGGGCATGGCCGCGTTCCGGGAGAAGAGGACGCCCGCCTTTGAGAACCGCTGACCGATCAGCCGCGCAGCGTCTCGACGATCTTCGCGATCCGACGCTCGCGCGTCGCGTCCTGCTTCGCGTCGGTCACCATCCGGGCGTGCTCTTTGCGGGCCGAGTAGCTGAGGGCGTCGAACGCGGCGCGCAGCGCGGGCTCGGCGTCGAGTGCCGCGGCCAGCTCCGCCGGCACGTCGACGGTCCGCTCGGCGGAATCCACCCGGATGACGGCGTCGATCTCCTGGCCGATCTCGAGTCCGAGATCGGCGCGCACGGCTTTGGTGAAGCCGATCATGTTCTCGCCGCCCATGCGCGCCAGACGCAGCCGCGCCGTGCGGCCGCCGATCGTGACCGCGACGGGGAACACCTTGCCTGCACCGAGGGACGCGACCTGCTCGTCGCTGAGCACGATCGCCGCAGCGGGACCGCGGCCGATGAGGACGGTGTGCAGCCTGAGTTCGCTCATGCCGACAGGCTACGCCCGGGATCGTCGATCTCGGCGACGAGAACCTCGTTGCGCTGCGCGATCAGCCGGCGCATGTACGCGCGCAGGAAGACGGCGTCGACGAATCGGCCGAGCGGACCGAACGGCGAGCGGAAGGTCACGGTGTCGCGCATGAGGGTGCCGGCCGGATGCTCGGCGAACCTGTGCTCGTGCAGGAAGGCGCCGAACGGTCCGGCGATCTGCCGATCGGAGAACCCGCGCAGCGGATCGATGTCGAAGACCACCGAGCGCAGACGGAAGGGGATGCCGAAGTGGCGCGCCCGCCACGTCACCGTCGAGCCCTCGGTGAACACTCCGCCCGCGGGAGGCTCGACCATCGTCTCGCCGTATCGGGACATGGAGCGCACGTGCATACCCGGATCGAGCGAGACGCGGAACACCTCGGCAGGGCCGGCGGCGACGATCGTCTCGAGAACGAACCGCGCCACGTCAGAGCGCTTCGGGCTGCGGGCGCGGGTCGGTGAAGTCGCCGGCATCCTTGCGCATCCTGGCCACGATCGCGACGAGCTCCGCGGCGTCGTCGCGACTGAGACCCGGATCGGCGAAGACGTCGGCGTTGAGAGCCTCGGTCGCCCGCTCGACGAGGTCTCGACCGGCATCCGTCAGGGCGAGGAGCGCGGCGCGACCGTCGTAGGGGTGCGGCGCGCGCACGATCAGACCGTCCCGCACGAGGCGCTCTGCCGTGCTCGTCACCGTCGTCGCATGCACCTGGAGTCGGGCGACCACGCTCGACAGCGGCAGGCTCCCCGCACGGCTGAACGCGAGCAGCCGCAGCACCTCGTAGCGGGCGAAGCTCAGTGCGAACGGCTTGAGCGTCGCGTCGACGCGGGCGAGCAGCAGCTGCTGCGCGCGCATGACCGAGGTGACGACGGTCATGCCGTCGGCGGCATCCGTCCATCCGTGCGCGAGCCACTGCCGCTTCGCCTCGGCGAGCGGGTCAACGGGGAGCGGTCGGGATTGGGCCACATCCCTACGGTAGCGGCGGGAGGGCGGTGCGGCGGGACGGCGCGCGACGCGCCCGCTGCCGAGGCTTCTGAGTCTGAGTCGCAGGTGGTCTGGGACTCAGTATCGCGGTCTAGAATTGCAGCAGTCGTGAGGAGCAATCGATGAAGATCTTCGTCCTGGTCAAAGAGGTGCCCGACACCTATGGCGATCGCAAGCTGAATCTCGAGACCGGCCTGGCTGATCGTGAGGCAGGCGACGTGGTCCTCGACGAGATCACGGAGCGGGCGCTCGAGGTCGCGCTGAGCTACGCCGACAAGAACGAGGGCACCGAAGTGGTGGCCCTCTCCATGGCGCCGGCCGGGTCGACGGCATCCGTCCGACGGGCACTCGCGATCGGCGCCGGCTCCGCCGTGCACATCGCCGACGAGCAGCTGGCCGGTGCGGATCTCGGGCTCACGGCGGAGGTGCTCGCCGCGGCCATCCGCCGCGGAGCCCCCGACCTGGTGATCACCGGGAACCTGTCGACCGACGGCTCCGGCGGCGTGATCCCGGCGATGCTCGCCGAGCACCTCGGCTTCGCGCAGGTCACGGCCCTCAGCTCGGTGGAGATCACCGCCGACGGCGTCTCCGGCACGCGCGCCGCGGATGCCGGCGGCCAGCCGGTCTCGGCTCCGCTGCCCGCCGTCGTCTCGATCACCGAGGCTCTCCCGGACGCGCGGTTCCCGAACTTCAAGGGCATCATGGCGGCCAAGAAGAAGCCGCTCGACGTGCTCTCGCTCGCCGACCTCGACGTCTCGGCGGACCCTGCCGCAGCGCCCCGCACCATCATGACCGCGGTGTCGGAGAAGCCGCCGCGGGCGGCAGGCGTGAAGATCACCGACGAGGGCGATGCCGCCGAGAAGCTCGTCGAGTACCTCGTGCAGAACAGGCTGGTGTGAGATGACCTATCCCGAGAACCCCATCCTCGTCCTCATCGATGTCGACCCGTCGGGCGGCGCCGCGAGCAGCACTGCTGCTCTTGTCGGCGCGGCCTCGACGATCGGCGCTCCCGTGGCCCTGGTCGTCGGCGGCAGCCAGGCGGCGGTGGATGCCGCGGCGGCAGCCGGTGCGGCGGTCGTGCTGACCGCCGAGGGCGATTCCGCTTCGCTCACCGTGCCGATCGTCGACGCCCTGCAGGCCGCGTTCGACCAGGTGAAGCCGGATGCCGTGCTCATCTCCAACTCGATCACGGGCCGCGACGTCGCCGGACGCTTCGCCGTGCGCACCAGGAGCGCGCTCGCGGTGGACGCGGTGGGCGTCTCCCGCGATGACGAGGGGATCGTCGCGCACCACTCGGTGTACGGCGGCTCGTACCTCGTCGATGCGGCGGCGACCTTCGGGGCGCCGGTCATCACGGTGCGTCAGGGCGCGGTCGACGCGCGCGCCGAAGCCGTGGCTTCGCCGCAGGTCGAGGTGCTGCAGGTCGCGGCATCCGGTGCGGTCGCCGCGACCGCCGGTGCGGTCGAGGCGGTGGAGGTCGCCTCCTCCCGCCCCGAGCTCCGAGGGGCGACGCGCGTCGTCTCGGGCGGACGCGGTCTCGCGTCGAAGGAGAAGTTCGTGCTCGTCGAGGAGCTCGCCGATGCGCTCGGCGCCGCGGTCGGTGCCTCTCGTGCGGCAGTGGATGCCGGTTACATCCCCCAGTCGCACCAGGTCGGACAGACCGGAGTCTCGGTGTCTCCCCAGCTGTATGTCGCTCTCGGCATATCCGGGGCGATCCAGCACCGCGCTGGCATGCAGACCTCGAAGAACATCGTCGCGATCAACAAGGACGGCGAGGCGCCGATCTTCGACGTCGCCGACTTCGGCATCGTCGGCGACGTCTTCTCCGTCGTGCCGCAGGTCATCGCCGCGCTCGAGGCGCGGAAGAAGTAGACATGGCCACACGGATGTTGCGGCGTGGACTCCCGCGGGTGCCGGGCGGCGAGCCGTGGCCCCCGGGGGATGCTGCGGCCGACGGGGTGGCTGAGCCTGTCGAAGGGTCTTCCGTCGTGGGCCCTTCGACAAGCTCGAGGACCGAGGCCGCGAGCAGTGCAGAGGCGACTCCCAGCTGGGTGGCTGAGCCTGTCGAAGGGTCTTCCGCCGTGGGCCCTTCGACAAGCTCGGGGACCGAGGCCGCGGAGACCCAGGTCGCGGAAGGTCCGGTCGCGCGCATGCGCCGCGGTCTGCCTCGCGTCGTCGGCGGCGAGCCCTGGCCGCCCGCCGCCACGGCTGCGGTCGGTCCCGCGTCTGACCGTGCTGCCGCGTCAGCAGAGGGGGCCGACACGCCAGATGTCGGACGATCGTCTCCATCCGGTCCGACATCTGGCGTGTCGACCCCCGCTGTGGCGCCGGCCGCGCCCGAGGCGGTGACGACGCCCGCGGCTGCGGCAGCCGCCGCGTCGCCGGCATCCGGCGAGTCGTCGGTCCGCCGAGGCCTCCCGCGCGTCGCCGGTGGCGAGCCCTGGCCGCCGGCCGGAACGGCGCCGGCGCTGGGCGCGAGCCCGGCGACGGGCTCGGAGACTCCGGCCGATGGCGCGCCGGAGCAGACCGGTGCCGCCGTCGTCCAGACCGAAGCCTCCGCGCCGGTCGCGATCCTCTCCGCCGACCTCGACACCCCGCTGCCGTGGACGCGCACCGTCTGGAACGGCCGCGCTCCCCGACATGTGGCTGCGGCTCCGGCATCCGCTCGTCGTCTTCCGTCGTGGCCGCAGGCGATCGCCGGTCTGCTGGGTGCCGCGGCGCTGGGGCTGATCGCAGGCGCGGCGATCGCGTTCGTTCGCACGCTCCTCAGCTTCCCGTTCATGCAGGACTTCCTCGCCGCCTTCCCCGGCGAGTACGAGCCCGCGATCGCGGTCGAGCCGGGCTTCGCGCCGTGGGTCAACTGGGCGCACTTCTTCAACATGTTCCTGATCGTGCTGATCATCCGGTCGGGGCTGCGCGTGCGCAGCGAGAAGCGGCCGACGGTCTTCTGGACGCCGCGCGGTAACCAGAAGGGCAAGATCAGCCTGACCCTGTGGTTCCACCAGGCGCTCGACCTGCTGTGGATCATCAACGGCGTGATCTTCGTGGTGCTGCTGTTCGTCACCGGGCACTGGGTGCGCATCGTGCCGACGAGCTGGGAGGTCTTCCCGAACGCTCTCTCCGCCGCGCTGCAGTACGTGTCGTTCGACTGGCCGCACGAGAACGGCTGGAACAACTACAACAGCCTGCAGCAGCTCGCCTACTTCGCGACCGTGTTCGTCGCCGCGCCACTGGCCGTCGCGACCGGATTCCGGATGTCGGGGCTGTGGCCGAAGAAGGCCGAGAAGCTGTCGAAGGCGTACCCGGTCGAATGGGCCAGGGCGCTGCACTTCCCGATCATGCTGTACTTCGTGGCGTTCATCATCGCCCACGTCGCGCTCGTGATGCTCACCGGGTTCCTCCGCAACCTGAATCACATGTACGCGGCGCAGGATGCCGTGACCTGGACCGGCTTCTGGGTGTTCATCGCCTCGCTCGTCGTGCTGGCGGTCGCCTGGTTCGCGGCGCGCCCGCTCGTGCTCGCGCCGATCGCGAAGCTCTTCGGCCAGGTGTCGGGCCGGTGAGTCCGGTGAGCGACGACGCGTATATCGCCGACTACTGGCGCGATGCGCGAACAGCGCTGCCGGAGCTGCCGGAGACCCCGCCCGAGGCGTGGGGTTTCGGCGCGACCCCCCCCCAGCAGGCCGATGAGCTCCTCGCGCTGGTGCTCGCCGGGCTGAAGGACGGAACCGCGTCGTCCCTGTGGGACTACGAGGCGAACGGGGACCCGCTGCCGGTGGTCGGAGAGATGAGCATCATCCTCGACGGGGCGGGTGCACCCCGAGCGGTGATCGAGACCACGGCGGTCGAGATCGTCCCCTTCGACGAGGTCGACGAGGTGCACGCCAGCGCCGAGGGCGAGGGTGACCGTAGCCTCGCGCACTGGCGCGAAGTTCACGAGCGGTATTGGCGTGAGCACTCCGAGAACGCCCGCGGCTATGCGCCCGACATGCCCGTCGTGTGCGAGAGGTTCCGGTTGATCCACGCCGCGTGAACCCGCGAACGCGCACGCGCGCGACGAGGGAGAGGAAGAAGAACATGGCAGAGGCATACATCGTCGACGCGGTGCGCTCGCCGGTCGGCAGGCGCGGCGGCTCGCTCTCCGGCATCCATCCCGCCGACCTGGGCGCGCACAGTCTGCGGGCGCTGGTCGACCGGGTCGACATCGACCCGGGACTGATCGACGACGTGATCCTCGGCACGATCGACGCGATCGGCGGGCAGGCCGGCAACGTCGCCCGCACCGCCCTGCTGGTCGCCGGATTCCCCGAGCATGTGCCCGGCGTCACGATCGACCGTCAGTGCGGGTCGAGTCAGCAGGCCGTGCACTTCGCCGCGCAGGCCGTGATGAGCGGTACGGCCGACCTCGTGATCGCGGGCGGGCTGCAGAGCATGTCGCAGGTGCCGCTGACGTCGTCGGCCCTCGTGGGGGAGGCGTTCGGATTCACGACGCCCTACGCGGAGTCGCCCGGATGGCAGGCGCGCTACGGCGACCAGGAGATCTCGCAGTTCGTCGGCGCCGAGCTGATCGCCGAGAAGTGGGACATCACCCGCGAGGAGATGGAGCAGTTCGCGCTGGAGAGTCACCGTCGAGCAGCGCTCGCGCAGGACGAGGGGCGCTTCGCTCGTCAGATCGCGCCGTTGAACGGGCTCGACCACGACGAGGGCGTGCGTCGCGACACGACGCTCGAGCGGATGGCGGGGCTGCAGCCGTTGCGACCCGGCGGCCGCATCACGGCCGCCGTCTCGTCGCAGATCAGCGATGCGTCGAGTGCCGTTCTCGTCGCGAGCGAGCGGGCCGTGAAGGAGCACGGGCTGGTTCCCCGGGCGCGCGTGCATCATCTGTCCGTGCGCGGCGACGACCCCGTGCTCATGCTCACCGCGCCGATCCCCGCCACTCGGCATGCGCTCGAGCGCACCCGCCTGACCGTCGCCGACATCGACCTGTTCGAGATCAACGAGGCGTTCGCCTCGGTCGTGCTCGCCTGGATGCGCGAGCTCGACGTCCCTCACGAGAAGGTCAACGTCAACGGCGGAGCGATCGCCCTCGGCCACCCGATCGGCGCCACGGGGACACGCCTGATGACCACGCTGCTAGCGGAACTCGAGCGCACCGGGGGACGCTACGGACTGCAGACGATGTGCGAGGGCGGTGGCGTCGCCAACGTCACGATCATCGAGCGCCTCTGACGCGTGCAAAGGCGGCGCAGCACCCCTTGGCTCCCTGTTCGCCTGTTCACGATTCAGTCAGGAAGAAGGATTCGGTGGCGCGGAGGTCTGATTCGAGGGCCTCTGCGCGAATTCTTGCTGAGTTGTGAACGAGCGGCCGCGGCGCCTCGACGGCCGAAGGGTGGGTCCCGGCGAGAAGTCGGGGTCCCGAGTCGACTCAGCCCGCGGCGCCCGGCTCAGGAGCGGACGAAGCGGACCTCGGTCAGCGTCTCGCCGAGGAAGGGCTCGGTGTGCGTGGCGCCATCGAGAGTGAAGCCGTTGCGCGTGTAGAACCGGTGCGCGCGGGGGTTGTCCTCGGCGACCCAGAGGTACAGCGGCTCGTCCTTCTCCACGGCGGCGTCGAAGAGCTTCTGGCCGATGCCGGTGCCGTGCAGCGCGTCGAGCAGGTAGATGAAGTACAGCTCGCGGAACGCCGGGGCATCCTTGTCGCGGGCGGGGCCGGAGCCGACGAACCCGACGATCTCGCCGTCGACCAGCGCGGCACGCATGGTGAACTCGGGGCCCTGGGCCGCCCAGTGCGTCCACAGCTCCGCCATGCGCCGGGGCGAGACCCGCTCGAGCGCAGCCTTGCTGATCAGGTGGTCGTAGGTCTCGTGCCAGCACTGGGCGTGCACGCGACCGAGAGCCTCCGCGTCCACATCACGGACCGGACGGACGATGACTTCAGGCTGGGCTTCGGCGCTCATGCCGCGACTCTACGCGCGGCATGAGCGAACGGGAAATCGAGCGGATGCCCTGCGCGGAGTGATCGGAGCGGATGGAGGATTCGTACAACGATGTTCGCGGATCGTTCGTCGATGGCTACGATCGATCTTCGTGAATGTGATCTGGCGCACCCTCTTGGTGATCCTCCGTGCTCGTCGCCGTGTGCGGCGGGGAAAGACCCTCGACCCGACGGCCGTCGGCACCGTCCGCCTCACCACCCTGCCGACCGACATCGACATCCTGCGCCACATGAACAACGGCCGCTACCTGTCGCTGTTCGACCTCGGCCGCTGGGACCTGCTCATCCGCACCGGCCTGTTCGGCGCCATGAAGGACCAGGGCTGGTACGCGGTGGTGTCGAGCGAGACCATCACCTTCCGCAAGTCGCTGGAGCTGTGGCAGCGGTTCGAGGTGCAGTCGCGGTTCATCGGCCACGACGAGAAGGCGCTGTTCATGGAGCATCGGGCCGTCGTCGACGGCGAGGTCTACGCGCGGGCGATCGTCCGAGCGCGGATGCTGCGCCGCACCGGTGGCACCGTCAGCAACGAGGAGCTCTTCGCCGCGGTCGGCAAGCCCGAGGGCGTGCCGGAGATCGATCCGTGGGTGCATGACTGGGCCGCGGCATCCGCTCTTCCGCCCGTGCGGGTGAAGGCGCCGAGCGTCTGGTCGTGATTCCGGTATTCCGGTAGGCGCTCGACGCGGTAGTTTAGGGCCGTGCTGGGGATCCTGACCACGACCGGACGCGTGCTGATGCGGCACTGGCCGGCACTCATGGCGTGGTACCTCGCCGGGGTGCTGATGCAGTACGTGATCGCCCAGGTCGCCGGATTCATCGGAGCGTCCTCCGCCACGCTCGGCTTCCTCGTGCTGCCGATCGGGATCCTCGCGCGACTGATCAGTCTCGTCGCGATGTTCCTCGTGCTGCGGGACGGGCTGCGCAATCTGCAGGAGGTCGCCCCGCTGCCGGAGGAGCCGGTCGAGCGTCGGCGCACCTTCCTCTCCGCGCTGCTCGCCGGCATCCTGCCCTTCTTCGCCGTGTACTGGGCGCAGGGTCTTCTCCGGGAGGATGTGAACGCCTACTCGTCGCGCGCGCTGGAGGTGCGCTCCGGCATCATCTTCACGGCGAGCGTGAACGGCGACGCTCCGGTCGGCGATCAGGACACGGTCCTCAACCTGCCGTTCAACGTCTGGACGGTGGCGATCATCGTGATCGCGTTCGCCGGGCGATGGGCGTGGTCGAAGTGGTCGGCGAAGCTGTCGACATGGTTGTCGCCGGTCGCGGTCTACTTCGAGGTCGTGTGGGTCTTCTTCTCGGTCATCCTGCTGGGCGATCTCTTCGACTCGATCAAGGCCTGGGTGGACAGCCGCGCGGCCATGGCGTTCCTGGAGGATCTGCGGGAGCAGATCCTGAACGCCGTCGCGCCGCTCCGCTGGCTGTGGGAGGCGATCGGGTGGGTGCTCACCGAGGCGGGACCCGTGCTCCTCGCTCCGCTCGCCTGGCTCACGATCGCCGGTGTCGTGTTCGGCCAGGCGATCGTCGCGGAGAAGCTGCGCGTGGAGAACCAGCTGATCTCCCGCTTCCGTCAGCACGCGACCGTGATCCCGAACCCGGTGGTCCGGCGGCTGAAGGATCTCGGAGACGAGCTCGGTGCGCGCTTCCGGCCCATCGGGCGCGCGATCCTCCTGATGTGGCGGGCCGGGCCGCTGCTGGTCGCCTCGTACGCCCTCGTCTACGTGATCGTGAAGGCGCTGGAGTCGTACCTTTCCCTCGGCATCACGCGGCTGATCGGCCCGCACGAGTTCCTGACCTGGGCGATCATCCTGCCCGTGGTCTCGATCGTGCCGTTGCTCATCATCGAGCCCCTGCGCATCGCCGTCATCAGCGGTGCGTACGACGCGACGCTGGGGCGGCTTCGCCGGCGCCCGCAGGAGCGCGCCGATTCGGCATCCGTCTCGGCCGAGGAGACCGAGATGCGCGCCGTGGCGGACGCCGCAGGTCTTCTTCCGGCTTCAGCGAATGCCGTCGCCGCTGCCGTCGTCTCGACATCGCCTCGGGATGCTGTGGGCGGTCAGTCCTCCAGCGTGAACCTGAGGAACGATCCGCCCGCCTCCTGAGGCCAGACGTCGACCCAGAACGGGCCTTCGACGTCATCGGGGACGACGAACGGGACGATCAGCTCGTAGTCGCCCTTCTCGTCGCTCACGCACGTCTCCGGCTCCTCCGAGTCGGAGAGCAGCCCCATCTCGAATCGCGCCGTCTGCCATTCGCGACCGCTCGCCTGATGCACGAGGACCGGCGCCGTGCAGGTGACGCCGTCGGTCCCCGCGTCGACGGGCACACCGACCGCGATCACCTTCGCGCCGTCGGGCACGTCGAACCCCGAGAGGTCGTCGATCTCTCCTCCGCGCACGGGGCCCCAGGTCGCTCCGACCAGCTCGGCCGTCGCGTCCTCCTCGACGACGATCGGCTGGAACGGGCGAGCCTCGAAGCCGTAGTACTGGTGCCACTCGTGCCAGCCGATGCCGATGGCGGTCCCGGGAGCGAGGACAGCGAGGGCGATCAGCGCGAGTCGATTGCGTCGCCACCACGACGGCGAACGCGTCGGCTGCGGCTCCGGCTCCGGCTGTGGCTGCTCGCGGATCGGCGGAGGAGGAATCGTCATCGCGCCCACCCGTTCTCGTCCAGGGGCACCTCGACCTCGACGGGCAGATCATCGAGCACGAGGGGAAGCTCGATGAGGCCGTCGAGCAGCACTTCGTTCGGGGATCCGCTCGGCACGCCCAGCCGGAGCGTCGCGGGGCCGGTCAACGCGTCGGCGGGGAGCTCGAACGCGAGACTGCCGGCTCGCGCGACGCCCGTGAAGAGACGCTGCTCGGCGAAGGTCGTTCCCCGGTCGGTGGCGCTGAAGGTGCGATCGCCGATGACCAGTTCGGCGAGACCGAGAGTGGCGGCCTCCTGGGTGACGACGGAGGCGGCCTCCAGATCGACCACGATCCAGGTGCCCTCGGCGGACCACCCATCGGCATCCGTCACCCTGCTGGCGGCGTGCACATCGGTGACCGTGACCTCGAGGTTGCGAACCGTCACCGGTTCGTCGAGCACGGCGACGGTCGAGAACGCGGCGATCGAGGTGTCATCGGGCAGTGTCGCCTTGGACACCCCCCACGCCGCCGCGAGAAGCACGAGAGTGAGCGACCACACCAGGACCTTCTGCTTCACGGCGCCGCCACCTCCTCGATCGTCGTGGTCAGTGTCGCTCCGACGACGACGTCGGTCCAGTAGTCGCCGCGCATGATGCTCTGGCCGACATAGTGGGTCGAATCGGGAAGCGTCAGGCGGATCTCGTCGCCGTCGTGGAAGTCGTCGGGCCCCACGATCCAGGCGAGCAGGATCCGGGTCGGCACGTCGGGCTGCAGCGTCGGATAACCCAGCCCGTCGTCCGCGCGCGACGTCTCGGGCCGGTCGTCGATCCCGTCGATGCGGATGCCGTCGAGGACAGGAGAGTTCTGTTGGAGAGCAGCAGATTTCCGCGGCTTGTCGAAGGTGTTGACCACGTCGACGGTGACGACGAGCACGCGCTCGCCCTTCTCCTCGTCGGGGAAAGCCATCACATTGTCGGGGTCGTCGCTGAGTTCGACTCCCACGACGGTCATCTCCAGGTCCGATCCCTCGAACGTCTCGCCGACGTCGACCCTGGGTGTCGGATCGACCGCCGCGGCCTCCAGACCTCCGAAGATCGCGGTCGCGCCGAGCAGCACGGCCCCCGCGCCGGTGATCAGCCACGAGGTCGGGACGAGGTCGATGCTGCGCCGTGCCCAGCCGAGCACTTTCGCGCGTGCGCTCGCGTTCGCGGCGACGATGCCGCGGGCATCGGGCTGCGCTCCCGGGTCACCCGGCGGTGTGGCTTTCACGGAAACAGCATAGAGCCGGAGGTGCGTTCGCGCGGCGGGAAGGAGTGCCCCGCGAATGGCATACGCATTCCGCAAGAAATGGAATTCTTTTCTCGTCATGTGACCAGAAGGGCAGGGTGCTGGCGTCTCCTCTCAGTACTGTGAGCGAAACATACGGGCACGGTAGCCCGCAAGACCCCGTCGAAGCAGACGGGCGGAGGAGGAGCAAGTGGCAGTCATCGGCATCGTGCAGGAGCCTGCGGGCGAAGCACGGGTCTCGGCCACCCCGGCGACGATCGCGTCGCTGCGGAAGCTGGGCCACACGGTCAGCGTGGAGCGGGGAGCGGGCGCAGCAGCGTCCTACCCGGATTCGGAGTACGAGACGGCCGGTGCGACGCTCGTCGACCGTGCAGGGGCCTGGGGGAGCGAGATCGTCCTCGCGATCACGGCACCGGATGCCGCGGAGATCGCACTCCTCGCCGATGGGGCGACGCTCATCGCCCTGCTGTCGCCGGCACTCCGTCCTGACCTCGTCGAGTCCCTCGCGCAGCGGGGCATCACCGCGCTCGCCCTCGACGCCGTGCCGCGGATCTCGCGCGCGCAGTCCATGGACGTGCTCAGCTCGATGGCGAACATCGCCGGCTACCGCGCTGTCGTCGAGGCCGCGCACGAGTTCGGACGCTTCTTCACCGGGCAGGTCACCGCTGCCGGCAAGGTTCCGCCCGCCAAGGTCCTGGTCGCCGGAGCCGGTGTCGCCGGTCTCGCGGCGATCGGTGCCGCGTCGAACCTGGGCGCGATCGTCCGCGCCACCGATCCGCGTCCCGAGGTCGCCGACCAGGTGTCCTCGATCGGCG
>Ga0307406_10000210_pt1 | contig 35137 bp, 28 predicted proteins | sample 322Cmetagenome_3_FD_203706 | JGI IMG/M metagenome (GOLD analysis project Ga0307406, IMG submission 203706) | Maize rhizosphere microbial communities from greenhouse at UC Davis, California, United States - 322HYB-C-2 | ecosystem: Host-associated > Plants > Roots > Rhizosphere > Soil | place...
GCACCTGCATCACGTACTGCAGGCGGTTGACCTGCGCATAGGTCGGCTTTAGCGAGGTGTCGGGGCCGAACACGCTGTCGACCTCGGCCTGCGCCTTGGCCAGCGCCTCGGGGTTCTTCAGCAGGAAGTAGATCGCGAACGAGAGCAGGCCGCTGGTGGTCTCGTGCCCCGCGATGAGGAATTCGATGCACTCGTCGCGGATCATCTTGTCTGTGAGTTTTTCGCCGCTCTTCTTGTCGACGCCCGCGATCATGTAGCTCAGCAGGTCGGGCTTGGTGGCGATGTCGGCCCCGCCCGCGCGGCGCTCCTCGATGATGTCTTCCACCATCTTGTGCATGAAGCGGATGTCCTTGCGCTGCTGGGCGAGCTCCTTCTTGAGCATCAGCTCTTCGAGCGGCAGGCCGCGGCGGTTCTGCACCGTCTCGAGCGTGCGCACCATCGCATCGACGAAGGGATGGAAGCCCTCGCGGTAGAACGAGTTGAAGCGGTAGCCGAAGCCGCACAGGCCGATGGTGTCGAGCGTGAGCGCGGTCATGTCGCGCACCACGTCCACCTCTTCGTCGAAGTTCAGGCGCTCCCACTTGGTGACCAGCTGGCCCGCGATGTCCAGCATCATCGGGTGGTAGGCCTGCATGGCGCGCTGGCTGAAGTTGGCCAAGAGGATGTTGTGCGGCTTCGACCAGGTCTCCTCGTGCGTGTCGGAGGTGAAGAGCCCGTGCGATGCGGCGCGCAGCCGGCGCAGCGCGCCGCGCGTGCTCTTGTCGAAGCGCGCCTCTTCGCAGAGCTCGTCGACCAGCGCGGGCGATGACACCACGATCACCGGCATGCCCGGCATGTCGAGCCAGTAGATGCCGCCGAGCTCCTGCGCGATCTTCCACATGTCGAGCACAGGGGAGTCGGACCCGATCGACAGCAGGTTGCCGACGAACGGCTTCTTCGCGGGATGCGGGATCGGATGGAGCGAGTTTTTGCCTGCCATGGGTGCTGTGCCTTTGGAGTGGACCCGCTTCGGAGATTCCGGCGTGTGACTCCGGAGTATCCCGAGGGCACTGGTGGGAGGCAGGACGGGGTTTCCCTTAGGCTGGTTCTGTGCCTCGTCCGGAGCGGAATCAGAGCACTGGTTGATCAGCGGTGCACCCAGAGCGTGCCCTGGTGCACAGAGCATCGGGTGCTCCCCGCAGCGAAATCAAGGAGGAGGCCGAAGGCCGGGGGACATTCGCGGAGGGGAGTACCCGGTGATCTGTGCACGCGCCCCGAAGGACTTCAGCCGCAACAGCAAGCAAAAGCCCTCAAGGCCGAACCATCTTGCACTCAGACCCCTGTGCCAGCTCGTTGCCCGTATAGACCGCGTCGGTCCGGAAGCCGTAGTTGGTACCTTCCCAGCCGGTCTTCACCGCCTTGCCATCGACCGGCGCAATCGTGTTGACCACCTGCGGCAGCAGCAACTGGTGGTCCTCGGCGCGCATGCGGATCGGCCCCACCACCGAGTCGTAGCTCATGTCCTCGAGCGCGCGGGCCACCTTCACCGTGTCGGTGGATCCGGCCTTTTCGATGGCGGCGGCCAGCAGGCGCGGCGTGAAGTCGATACGCGGCGCCAGGAAGTCCTTGCCCGTCTTCGCCTTGTAGGCCTTGGCCAGCGCGTCGGCCCGCGGCGTGTCGGCCTGCCCCGGGTGCCACTCGGCCACCCAGGTCAGCTGCCCGAGCTTGGCCTGCGACACCGCCAGCACCGTGCCCGGCACCGAGCCCGCACTGTGGTTGAAGTAGCGCAGGTTGTAGCCGGCATCGCCCGCGGCCTTGAGCAGCAGCGTCATGTCCTGGCCCCAGTTGCCGGTGATGACTGACTCGGCGCCGCTTTGCTTGATGTTCGCGATGTAGGGCGAGAAGTCCTTCACCCGGCCGATGGGGTGCAGCGTTTCGCCGGCGAACTGCACGTCGGGCCGCGCGACGCCCACCAGCTGCCTGCCGTAGCTCGCCCACTGCTTGCCGTGGGCATAGTCCTGGTTCAGCAGGTAGACCTTCTTCACGTCCGGCGTCTTCTTGATGTAGTTGGCCAGCGCCTTCATCTTCATCGCGGTGTTGGCCTCGGTCTGGAAGTGCCAGAAGCTGCAGCCCTTGCCGGTCATCTCGGGATCGATCGAGGAATGGTTCAGCACGAGCAGCTCCTTGCCCGGGTTGCGCTGGTTCCAGCGTGCCACCGACTGCACCAGCGCCGTCACCACCGAGGAGCCCGAGCCACCCGTGACGATGGCCCTGGCGCCCTGGTCGATGGCCGCCTGCAGCGCGCTCTGGCTTTCCTGCGCCGAGAGCTTGCTGTCGAACTGCAGCAGCTGCAGCTTCGTGCCGCCGAGCACGCCGCCCTTGGCGTTGATCTCCTCGATGGCGTACTGCGTATGCGTCAGCATCAGCTCGCCCACGTTCGCGAACGGGCCCGAGAGCGGGTCGATGTAGGCGATCTTGTAGGCAGGTTGCTGCTGCGCCTGTGCGCCGCCGGCAACGGCCAGCAGGCAGGCGAGGGCGATCGGCGCCAGTGGCGCGTGCTTGGACTTCATGGTCTTGTCTCTCGGGGTTGTGTGGTCAGTGCTGGCTGCGAAGGCCGATCACCCGGCTCGCGAGCTTCGTGAGCTCGGCCGCCACCTCGTCGGGCGAGAGGCGGCCGTTCGGCCGGTACCAGCTGTAGAGAAAGCCCGGCAGGCTGCAGGCGGCCAATGCGGTGATCTTGGTTTCGGCGAAATCCAGGTCACCGTCGCGGCGTGCCTCTTCGAGCAGCGGGCACAGCAGGTCGTAGAAGTGGTGCGCGAGCTTCTTTTGCGCTGCGATGTATTCGGGCCGGTACACCTGCGGCTCGCGGTATGGAAAGAAGGCGCAGGGATGGTGCGCAATGGTCGCGCGGATCAGCCGCTCGATGCCTTCGAGCACCTTCTCGCTCGCGCGGCGCGGATCGCCGGCCGCGAAATCGAGCGCGGTGAAGCAGTCGACCGCAGGGCGCCACGACAGCGTTTCGAAGATCTCCTGCTTGTCGCGGAAGTAGTAGTACACGAAGGGCTTGGTCACGCCCAGCGCGCGCACGATCTGCGCCATGGTGGTGTTGGCATAGCCCTGCGCCGCAAAGAGCTGTGCCGCCGCCTGCAGGATGCGCTCGCGCTGGAGGTCGGTGCCCTGCGTGGCCGCGCGCTGGCGCCCGGTGCCCTGCGGAAGGTGCGGCTGCGCCGTGGTGGTGGCCGAGGTTGCGGCCTTGCCAGAGGGTTTGTGCCGTGTCGCGGAAGTTATACCCATGGGTAGGATTGTTGGTGCACCATGCACCCATTGGCAAGCGCCTGGCTCCCGCAGCCGGCTATCGATAACCCTGAGAAAGTGACGCCATGGAGACATTGCCCGACCGTCCGCTCGAGCCCCTGCACGAGTACCTGCGCGCCCATGCGCGCGAGCGCGGCGAACGCCCGGCCTGCATCTGGTACGGCCATGCCATGAGCTGGGCGCAGCTCGACCGCGCGAGCGATGCCTTCGCGGCGCGGCTGCAGGCCATCGGCGTGAAGAAGGGCGAGCCGGTGGTGCTGTTCCTCAACAACTGCCCGCAGTACCTGGTCGCGCATTTCGGCATCCAGAAAATCGGCGCCATCGTCTGCCCGGGCAGCCCGCTCAACAAGGAGCACGAGCTGGCCTACCAGGTCAACGACCTGAAGGCGCGCGTGATCGTCGCCGCCGCGCCGCTGCTGCCGGTGGTGCGCAAGGTGCAGCCGCAGAGCGCGCTCGCGCATGTGTTCGTTGTGCACTACGCCGACCTGCTGCCCGAAGAGCCCGTGCCCGAGCTTCCCGCAGAACTGCTCGCCGAGCGCAGCGCCCCGCGCAGCGTGCCCGAGGGATGCGAGGACTTCCTGGCCGTGATGCAGGGCGATGCGGTGCCCCGGCCCGTGGCCATCGACCTCGACGACGTGGCGCTCATGACCTACACCTCCGGCACCACCGGGCTGCCCAAGGGCGCGATGCTGAGCTACGGCAACGCGCTCTTCAAGACCCGCGCGGCCGCCGATTGCAACGGCGTGACCGGCGATGACGTGCTGCTTTCCATTGCGCCGCTCTATCACATCGCCGGCATGCTGATGGGCGTGAACGTGCCGGTGCTCAGCGGCGCGGCGTCGGTGCTGCTGCACCGCTTCGATCCGCGCGCGGTGCTGCAGGCCATTGCGCGCTACAGGGTGAGCTGGTGGTACAGCATCGCGCCGATGAACGTGGCCTGCATGCAGGTGCCGGACATTGCCGGCTTCGACCTCTCGAGCCTGCGGCGCAATCCGGTCACGAGCTTCGGCATCGCCTTCACCGAGCCGCTGGCCGCGCAGTGGCGCACGCACGCGCCCCACTGCACGTCGTTCGAAGCCGCCTACGGGCTCAGCGAAACCCACACCTGCGACACCTACACGCCGCACCATGCGCCGCGCTGGGGCACGCAGGGCATTGCGGTGCCGGGCGTGGCCATCCGCATCGTCGACCCCGACACGCAGGCCGACCTGCCCATCGGCGGGGTCGGCGAGATCGTGCTCGCCAGCCCCGGCTCCTTCAAGGGCTACTGGAACAAGCCCGAAGCCACGGCCGCCACGCTGCGCAATGGATGGGTGCACACCGGCGACATGGGCAAGCTCGATGCCGATGGCTATCTCACCTTCATCGGCCGCTTCAAGGAGATGATCAAGGTCTCGGGCTACAGCGTGTTTCCCGAAGAGGTCGAGACCATCCTCATCAAGCATCCCGCGGTGGCCCAGGCCGCGGTCATTGCGCAGCCCGATGCCGAGAAGGGCGAGGTCGTCAAGGCCTTCATCGTGCGCAAGCCCGGCGCGGCGCTCGAGGCGGACGCGCTCATGGCCTGGTCCCACGACAACATGGCCAGCTACAAGGCGCCGCGCGCCGTGAGCTTCATCGATGCCTTGCCGACCACCGGTGCCGGCAAGGTGCTGCGGCGCCTGCTGAAAGACAAAGCCTGAAAGGTTCTCCCTTGTTCTCCAAAGTCCTGATTGCCAACCGCGGCGAGATCGCGGTGCGCCTGGTGCGTGCGCTGCGCGACCTCGGCATTGCGAGCGTGGCGGTGCATGCGCGCGACGATGCATCGGCATTGCATGTGCAGCTGGCCGACACAGCCGTCGCGCTCGATGCGGCCGGGCCCTCGGCCTACCTCGACGTTGCCGCACTGGTCGGCGTGGCGAAGGCGCAGGGCTGCGACGCGGTGCATCCCGGCTATGGCTTCCTGAGCGAGCGCGCGGACTTTGCACAGGCCTGCGCGGACGCCGGGCTGGTCTTCATCGGGCCGGCGCCGGAGCAGCTGGCGCTGTTCGGCGACAAGGCGCGCGCTCGCGCGCTTGCCATGCAGTGCGACGTCCCGGTGATGCCCGGCAGCGCCGGCGCGGTGACGCTCGCGCAGGCGCAGGCCTTCTTTGCCGAACAGCAGGCGCAGGGCGCCGCGGGCGTGATGATCAAGGCCATCGGCGGCGGCGGCGGGCGCGGCATGCGCGCTGTCATGAATGCGGACGAGCTGCCCGAAGCACATGCGCGCTGCGTGTCAGAGGCCAGGGCCGCCTTCGGCGTCGAAGGCGTGTACGTCGAACGCCTGATGCACCACGCGCGGCACATCGAGGTGCAGGTGCTCGGCGACGGCCAGGCCGTGGCCAGCCTCGGCGAGCGCGAGTGCACCCTGCAGCGGCGCTTCCAGAAGCTGGTGGAGATCGCGCCGAGCCCTTCGCTGCCCGATGCGCTGCGCACCTCCATCACGCAGGCCGCGCTGCGCATGGCCAGGGCCGCGGGCTATCGCAGCCTCGGCACCTTCGAATTCCTCGTCGATGCCGGATCGGCCACGCTCCCTTTCGTCTTCATCGAAGCGAACCCGCGGCTGCAGGTCGAGCACACGGTGACCGAGGCCGTGACGGGCCTCGATCTCGTGCAGCTGCAGATGGCGGTGGCCGCCGGCCAGTCCTTGAAAGTGCTCGGCGTGGAAGCCGACCGCACGGCGGTGCAGCGCGGCTTCGCGATGCAATGGCGCATCAACGCCGAGACGCTCGATGCCCATGGCAGCGCGCGGCCCTCGGGCGGAACGCTCGCGCGCTTCGACCTGCCGAGCGGGCCCGGCGTGCGCGTCGATACGCACGGCTATGCGGGCCTCGCACCGTCACCGCACTACGACACGCTGCTTGCCAAGCTGATCGTGCATTCGCCGTCGCCGCGTTTTGCCGATGCGCTGCGCCGCTCGCTGCGCGCGCTGGACGAATGCCACATCGACGGCATCGCGACCAATCTTGCATTGCTGCGCGCCATCGCGGCGCGGCCCGAGTTCGCAAGCCAGGCGGTGCACACGCGTTTTGTCGAAGCGCATCTGGGCGACCTGCTGGCCGCCGCGGCATCGCTTGAAAAGCATGCAAGGAAGATCGCACCTGCCGATGCACAGGCAGCGGCAATCGAAGACGACGATGCGGACGAACTGACGGTCAAGGCCCCGATGCCCGCGAAGCTGGTGCAGTTCGAAGTGGCGGTGGGCGATGTGCTGCCTGCCGGCGCCCAGCTCGGCGTGCTCGAAGCCATGAAGATGGAGCACCTGCTGCATGCGCCCGTCGCGGGCCGCGTGGTTGCGCTGCTCGCCGAGCCGGGCGACTACCTCGTCGAAGGCCAGTCGCTGGTGCGGCTGGAGCGTGTCGATGCCGAGGTGGCCGCAGCCGAGGCGCGCACCGAACAAGACCTCGACGCGATCCGCCCCGACCTGCAGAAGGTGATCGACCGCCATGCCTTCACGCTCGACGCCAACCGAGGCGCGGCCGTGGCCAAGCGGCATGCGCAGGGCGGACGCACGGCGCGCGAGAACATCGCCGACCTGTGCGACACCGCCTCGGACCCCGGCAACTTCATCGAATACGGCGCCCTCGCAGTGGCCGCGCAAACGCGCCGCCGCACGCTGGAGGACCTGATCGCCAACACGCCGGCCGACGGCATGGTGACGGGCCTGGGCAGCATCAACGCGAAGCAGTTCGGCCCCGAGGCTTCGCGCTGCGCCGTGCTGGCCTACGACTACACGGTGCTGGCCGGCACGCAGGGCATGCGCAACCACCACAAGACCGACCGGCTGCTGGCGGTGGCGCACCAGCTGAAGCTGCCGGTGGTGCTGTTCGCCGAAGGCGGCGGCGGGCGGCCGGGCGATACCGACATGCCGATCGTCGCGGGCCTCAACAACCACACCTTCAGCCAGTTCGCGGCGCTCTCGGGCAAGGTGCCGGTGGTGGGCATCGTGCATGGCCGCTGCTTCGCGGGCAATGCCGCGCTGCTGGGCTGTGCCGACGTGATCATTGCCACGCGCGGCAGCAACATCGGCATGAGCGGCCCCGCGATGATCGAGGGCGGCGGGCTCGGCAGCTTCGCACCCGAGCAGATCGGGCCGAGCAGCGTGCAGTCGCGCAACGGCGTGATCGACATCCTGGTGGAAGACGAAGCGGCGGCGGTGGCTGCCGCAAAGCAATACCTCTCGTATTTCCAGGGGCCGGTGAGCGACTGGCAATGCGCCGACCCGCGCGCGCTGCGCCACGTGGTGCCCGAGAACCGGCTGCGTGTGTACGACGTGCGCGCCGCGATGCGCGGCGTGGCCGACACGGGCTCGCTGCTCGAACTGCGCGCGGGCTTCGGCGCGGGCATCGTCACCGCGCTGGCACGGATCGAAGGCAAGCCGGTGGGGCTGATGGCCAACAACCCGCACCACCTCGGCGGCGCGATCGACGTGGAGGCGGCCGACAAGTCGGCGCGCTTCATGCAGCTTTGCAATGCGCACGGGCTGCCGATCGTCTCGCTGTGCGACACGCCCGGCTTCATGGTGGGCCCCGAGATCGAGGCGCAGGCGCAGGTGCGCCATGTCTGCCGTATGTTCATGGTGGCCTCGCACCTGCGCGTGCCCTTCTTTGCCGTGGTGCTGCGCAAGGGCTACGGGCTGGGGGCGCAGGCCATGACGGCCGGCGGCTTCGATGCGCCGGTGTTCACGGTGGCCTGGCCGACCGGCGAGTTCGGCGCGATGGGGCTCGAAGGCGCGGTGCGCCTGGGCTACCGCAAGGAGCTGGCCGCGGCGGCCGGAGGCGCCGAGCGCGATGCGCTGTTCAGGAAGCTGGTGGCGCAGCAATATGCCAACGGCGAAGCGATCCACATGGCGCAGACGCTCGAGATCGATGCGGTGATCGATCCCGCCGAAACCCGCACCTGGCTGGTGCGCGGGCTTGCTTCCGCGGGGCGTTCCGCGCAAACCGCCGCGCCCTACGTGGACACTTGGTAACCATGCACTAGACCTCGTCACATGCAATGGCAAGGGGGCTCCGTAAACTGGGTCGCTTTGCGCATGAAACTGGGTTCGCATCGGCTTTCCGCTCTTTGCCAAGGTGCGCTGCGGCATTGGATGGCTGCAGTGGGTTGCCTGCTGTTCGCCGTTGCAGTGGCCGTGCAGGCCGTCCAGCCCGATGCCGATGGGCCGCCGAAGCAGCCCGTCGAGGCGCACTGGGTCGCCGGCTGGGCCGCCGCTGCGGTGGATTTCCGCGAACTCAGCGCGAATCCGCTCCTCACGGCTGCGGCACCCCGGCCCGGCGGCGATGCATTCCGCGGACAGACGCTGCGGCAGCAGTTCGAGCCTGCATTGAGCGGCGAGCGCGTTCGCATCCGCTTCTCGAACCGGTTCGGCAAGACGCCCCTGCGCATTGCCGAAGCCAGCGTGGGGCACGCCACCGGTGGCGGCGCGGTCTCGCCGGCCACGCTGCGCAAGCTGCGCTTCGGCGGGCGCGCAAGTACGGTCGTCGCGCCGGGCGCCGAAGCCTGGAGCGACGGTGCCGACCTGAAGGTCGAGGCCGGGCAGGCGGTGGCGGTGAGTGCCTTCTTCGATCGCGCCGTGCCCTTTGCGACCGTCCACCTGCGGTCGACCGACAGCAGCTGGGTGGCGGGCGGCAATGCGGTCGCAACGCCGAGGCTGCAGGACGCCGCGCCCTTGCCGCTGAACCACATCGTGACCGGATTCGACGTGATGACCACGCAGCCCGTGCGCACGGTGGTGGCCTTCGGCGACTCGATCACCGCGGGCGGCGGCGAGGCGGGCGACGGCTCGTATCCCGAACTGCTCGCCACGCGGCTGCGCAACAGCCCTTCGGCGGCGCAGGCGGTCTCGGTGCTGAACTTGGGCATCGGCGGCAACCGCCTGCTGGTCGACGGCATCGGCCCCAACGGCCTGTCGCGCTTTGCGCGCGATGCGCTCGGGCAGAGCGGCGTGACGCACGTGATGATCCTGCTGGGCACCAACGACATCGGCCGCAGCGTGTTCGTGCTGCCGGGCCGGCCGACGCCGGAGCACGAGGTGGCGACGGCACAGCGCATCACCGATGGCCTGCAGCAATTGGTCAAGCAGGCCCGCGCCAAGGGCGTGAAGGTGCTGATCGGCACCGTGCCGCCGTTCGGGAACACGCCCTACTGGACCGAGGCCACCGAGGCCATGCGCGGCGAGGTCAACCGCTGGATCCGCAGCCGCCAGGACGTGGACGGCGTGATCGATTTCGACGCCGTGCTGCGCAACCCGGCCGATCCGACGGTGCTCAATCCCCTCTACGACAACGGCGACCACCTGCATCCGAACAAGGCGGGCCATGCCGCCATGGCGGCTGCCGTCGATCTTCGCGAACTGCAGGAGTAGCAGCGGCAGAAAGCGCCTACAAAGGTACTACTTTCCAGGAAACACCTCTACACAAAGTCCCGTCGAGTGCTTACAGGCGCTTCACATGGCGTGGTCAGCATGAAGGCTCCAACCACTCATGAGGGGACACCCATGAAAAAACTCGCAATCACCCTTTCCATTGGCGCGGCCTCGCTGCTCTCGGTGGGAGGAGGCGCGCTGCTGGTGCCGACTGCGGCCCAGGCACAGCCTGGGGTCTACGTCGAAGTCCCGCCCCCGCCGCCGCGCTCGGAGCGCATGCCGCCTCCGCGCCGCGGCTACGTGTGGGCTCCGGGGCACTACGAATGGCGCAATGGACGCCACGTGTGGGTCCGGGGCATGTGGGTGCGTGCCCGTCCGGGCTATGCCTACCGTCCGCCGGAATGGCGCGAACGCGACGGCCGCTGGGAATACCGCCGCGGCGAATGGGACCGTGACCGCGACGGCGTGCCGAACCGCTACGACCGCCGTCCGGACAATCCGAACCGCAACTGATGCGGTTTGCGCGCGACAGGCTGCCGATGCCGGCGACCCGGCGCGGCAGCCTGCCTCGGGGCAACGCGGCCTCTAGCGAAGGTTGACCAACTCCAGGACTTCGCTGACCTGGAACGCCCCGCCGCCTGCGCCGCCCCGCGTCTTTACTTCGAAGCGAACGACGCGCCCGAGCTCTGGCGAAAACCACACCTCGGCCCGATAAGGGCCGTACTGGTTGCCGACGACGGCGCCCGCATTCGCGAAGCGCTGTGTGAATCCTCGGTACTCGATGCGAACGACCTTGTATTCCTGTCCGCCTGCCGTCAGCGTGGTGTCTTCCATCACCGTGGCGGAAACGTCCATGTTGATGCGGGTCCCGCCGAGGGTGGAGCTGTAGCGGCTCTTCCAAGCGGCTTCTTCCTTGAGGTTTTCCCTGGCCCAGCCCCCGGGCGGCATCGCCGCGTCGAACTCACCGGCGATCGCGCTGGTGACGCTGACTACTTCGCCGCCGGGTTTCTCGACCCACCCACCACTGTTGAAGCTGATGCGATCGTCTGTGGCGGGGTCGGCCCGGTAGACCACCTTGCGATAGACGTTGGTGAGGCGGTCGTGCAACTGGTATTCGACAAGGCTCGGCCGCGCCGGAGCGGAGGCCCAGCCGGCCGCACCGCTGGAGGCTCTTGCGGGCTGTATCACCAGACGCTCGATGGCGAGTTGGCCGCGTGCCGGCAAGTCCGCGATCCAGGTGGCAGGCATGGCGAGATTTGCCGAAGCCGATCCGGCCGGGGCCGCACCCACCAGACCCACGAGGCGGCCCTGCGCATCGAAGAGTCCGGCTCCCCCGAGCCCCGCCTCGGGCTGCGTGGCTAGTTGCAGGGCTTCGAGCTCGCCGGCATCGTTGCGGCGTACGCCTGCGAGCATGCCGATGCCCAGTATCAGTTCCTTGCCGCGCGGCGATCCGACGATGTAGAGCGGCATGCCGACCTGCAGGGCATTCACCGGCGTGATTCCGATCGGCGCGGCGGAGAAATTTGCGATCTGCAGTTGGCAGAGATCACGTGCAACGTCCGGATATACCAGCGTGGCCCCGTAGCTCACGTTGTCGCGCTTCAGCGCCACGCTGGCAGCCTTCGCAAGCAGCTGGCAGCTCGTGACGGCGGTGCCTGCGCCGATGGCGACCGCGCTGCCGGTGGCCAGCACTTTGCCTTGCGCGTCATTGGCTTGAACCACCCAGACGTTGGGCGAGACACGAGCGAAGAGCGCATCGGGTGCGAGCGCCGCGCCGCTTCGTGCTTCCTGCGCCGATGCCGCGGGAGCCGTCAGGGCTGCCGCAAGGGCCAGAGTGAAAGGCAGAAGCAGGTGTCTCATCGGGTGGCTTGCAGAAGCAGTCGCAGATCGTTGATCGAAGTCTTGGCAAATGGTGTTGCGTCAAGCGCCGCGGTCGCGGCACTGCGGACCGGCGGCCGTGCAGGTGGTGGTGCCGGTGCGGCGGGCGGCGCTACTGCTGCAATGGATGTGCGCTGCACGGCTGGTGCGGCCACTGGCGCGCCGGAGGACGGTGTTGCCGTGGAGGCAGGTGCCAGGTCAGCTGTGGCGGCCGGTGCAATCGGAGCGGGTTGTGCGGGCGCCGATGCCTTCGCCGCCTTGGCCACCAGCGGCATCGTTCCGCCGTAGGCCAGCGATGGCAGGGCCTTTCGGCCTTCCGATTCCGCCACCCGCTCGAATGCCGGACGGCCGACCAGGAAGCCCATGTTGATGCTCATCTCGATATAGGCGGTCTGCCTGGCCAGCAGCACGATGTCGATGCTGCCCTCGGCTTCGGTGCGGGCACTGGCCCGGTAGGTGCCGGCCGGCCGATCGATGAAGAAGAAGCTGCGCGGTTGCGACTTTCCGACGACCTGGCCGTTGACGGTGACCTCGGGCTGCACCGCCGCGCCGAGGATCGAGTCGCGATAGAAATAAATCCGTCCTGCGTTCTCTCCGAGCGAAGGAAGACTTTCCGCCATCTCTGAATACCGCGGTCCCGTGGCGGAACATCCGACCAGGCAGGCTGCCAGTGCGGCCAACAGAAAACCACCGATCCAACGTCGCATCGCGCCTTCTCCTCTTTTGGCGCTGGATGCTACACCCGCTTACACACGGGCCGCAGTGGACCGGCGGGCTGTCCTTAGCGGAACACGACCGTGCGGTGCCCGTTCAGCAGCACGCGGTGCTCGCTGTGCCACTTCACGGCGCGCGCGAGCACCTGGCTTTCGGTGTCGCGGCCGCGGGCCGTCAGGTCCTCGACCGTATCGGTGTGGTCGGCGCGCGCCACGTCCTGCTCGATGATCGGGCCTTCGTCGAGGTCGGCCGTCACGTAGTGGGCGGTGGCGCCGATCAGCTTCACCCCGCGGTCGTGCGCCTGGTAGTAGGGCTTGGCGCCCTTGAAGCTCGGCAGGAACGAGTGATGGATGTTGATCGCCCGGCCGGCCAGGCTCTGGCACAGGCCGTTGCTCAGGATCTGCATGTAGCGCGCGAGCACCACGAGCTCGGCGCCTTCGGACTCGATGATCTCCAGCTGCCGGGCTTCGCCCTGCGCCTTGGTGGCGGCCGTCACGGGAATGTGATGGAAGGGCACGTTGTAGCTGGCGGCCAGCTGGTAGAAGTCGCGGTGGTTCGAGATGATGGCGCGCACGTCGATGGCGAGCAGGCCGCTCTTCCAGCGGAACAGCAGGTCGTTCAGGCAGTGGCCTTCCTTGCTGACCAGGATCACGGTCTTCATGGGCTCGGCCGCGGCGTGCAGCTGCAGGTTCATGCCGAAGCCGGCGCCGAAGGTGGCGAGCTGTTCGCGCAGCGCCGCCTCGGGGTGGTCGCTGCAGGCGAAGCGCACGCGCATGAAGAACAGGCCCGTGTCGTGGTCGTTGTACTGGGCGGCTTCCTCGATGTTGCCGCCGCGTTCGAGCAGAAAGCCCGAAACGGCATGCACGATGCCCGTCCGGTCGGGGCAGGAGAGGGTCAGGATGTAAGCGGGCGTAGTGGTCGTCATGAGGGGCACGATTGTCGCAGGGGTGCCAGAATGCCGTTTTTTGGTGCGCGTTAAGCAGGAGCAATCGATGGCTTATCAGGACTTCAACATGGGCAACCAGTGGCTGCCCTTCACTCCCAACCGCCACTTCCAGAAAGACCCTCGCGTTTTCGTGGCCGCCGACGGCATGGAGTTCACCACGCACGACGGCAAGAAGGTGATCGACGGCATCTCGTCGCTGTGGTGCGTGGGCGCGGGCCACAACCGCAAGCCGATCAACGAAGCGATCAAGAAGCAGCTCGACACGCTGGACTACGCCACCGCCTTCCAGGTCAGCAACGACAAGGCCTTCAAGGCGGCCGAGATGATCGCCTCGCTGGCGCCCGGCGACCTCAACAAGGTGCTGTTCTGCAATTCGGGCTCCGAGGCGGCCGACACCTCGATGAAGGTGGCGCTGGCCTACCACCGCGCACGCGGCGAGGGCCACCGCAACGTGTTCATCGGCCGCGAGAAGGGCTACCACGGCGTGGGCTTCGGCGGCATGTCGGTGGGCGGCATCCCGGGCAACCGCAAGGTGTTCGGCTCGGCCTTCCTGCCGCGCGTGGACCACATGCGCTTCATCCACGATCCGGTGAACCATGCCTACATCCACAACGAGGAGCCGGTGTGGGCCGAAGACCCGCTGGTGGAACTCGAGACGCGCATCCTGCCGCTGCACGATCCGAGCAACATCGCCGCGATCATCGTCGAGCCGGTGGCCGGTTCGGCCGGCTGGTACCTGCCGCCCAAGGGCTACCTGAAGCGCCTGCGCGAGATCTGCGACAAGCACGGCATCCTCCTGATCTTCGACGAGGTCATCACCGGCTTCGGCCGCATGGGCACCAACTTCGCTTCCGACTACTTCGGCGTGGTGCCCGACATGCTGAACTTCGCCAAGTGCGTGACCAACGGCGTGATTCCGCTGGGCGGCGTGATCTGCCGCGACAAGCTCTACGACGCGATGATGAAGACCGACGCGCCCGAGCACGTGGTCGAGTTCTTCCATGGCTACACCTACTCGGGCCATCCCGTGGCCTGTGCCGCCGCGATCGCCACGCTCGACCTGTTCAAGCAGGAGAACCTGTTTGCGCGCGCCGGCGAAATGGGCAAGGTGCTGGGCGATGCCTTCCACAGCGCCTTCAAGGGCCTGCCGAACGTGATCAGCATCCGCAGCCTCGGCCTGGCCGCCGCGGTGGAGCTCGCGCCCATCGCGGGCACCCCGGGCAAGCGCGCCTACGACGTCTTCCTGGACTGCTTCCACAAGGGCGCGCTGGTGCGGCCCGCGGGCGACGTGCTGGTGATCGCGCCGCCCTACATCGTGGAGAAGCAGCACATCGACACGCTGGTCAACACGCTGGCGGATTCGATCAGGAAGTTCGCTTGACGATTCCTGCGCAGTAGTCCTTCGGCGGCAATGGCGCCGTGCGCCAGACGGCGTCGTAGGCTTCCTTGTCCTGATCCTCGTCCGGCGATTCGCCGGCCTGCAGCCGCACGGACTTGACCGACACATCGGTCGGCAGGTGCTGCGGCACGCCCAGCACCTTGGTGGCATGGCCCGCGCCGCTGACCAGCAGCACCGTCCTGCCCGGCTGGCGCGCCTTGACGATGGCCTGCGCCATGGCGCGGTCGCGCCCCACCTGGATGCGCGTCATCGGCACGATCTGGGGCTCGGGCAGCAGTTTGCAGTGGCCTTCGCGCACGGCGTCCTGCTGCGCGGTGTAGGCCTCGCCGTTGAGTTGCACGTCGAGCGAGACGTCGGCCATGGCGGTCTTCATGCGCGAACGCGGCAGGTTGGCGCCGATGACGGGCACGCCGGCGCGCACCGCGGCCATCACCACCGGGCCGTAGCTCTGCCAGGGCCAGGCTTTGTCGTTCCAGGCCAGCGCGTCGCGCACCTGCGCATCGGTGGCCGCGGCGTCGAGGCGGACGGTGCTGTGGCCGTCCTCGGCCATTTCGAGCAGCAGCGCGGCCAGCTTGCCGCGGCTGGCCAGGGCCTCGACGGTTTCGCGCTCGATCGCTTGGTGCTCGGGAGCGTCGTGCTGCTCGCCGAGGATCAGCGCATCCGCCGGCAGCAGGGCCGCCGCGCGGCGCGCCACCGGCGCATCGGGGCCGCCGAGGAGAGTGGTGCAACCCGCAAGGGCAATGGCCGCGAACAGGGGCAGCAGGAATCGGGAAGCCCGTACGGGAAAGGGTTGGCATCGCATCGCGCCATACTATGCGCTGGCGCTCGCCCGCAGCGCCATCCAATTCCGCTTCTTCCCGCCCCGTGTCTCTCCGCTTTCCGGTTCGCGTGCTGGCCACGCTGTTGCTCGCGCTCGCCGCGGCCGAAATCTGCCTCGCCCTGCACACGCCCCTGCCATGGATGATCGGCCCGCTGCTGGCGGTGTCGCTGGCATCGATTGCCGGCGCGCCCACGGCCAGCTTCACGCCGCTGCGCAATGCCGGGCAGTGGACCATCGGCACGGTGCTGGGCCTTTATTTCACGCCGCAGGTGGTGGCGCTGGTGGCCGGCGTCTGGTGGGCCATTGCGCTGGCCATTGCCTGGGCCCTGCTGCTCGGCTGGGGGTTCGGGCGCTGGCTGCACGGGCTGCACGCCCGGCGAATGCCGCATGTGCCGGCCAGATCCATGAGAGCCACGACTTACTTCGCAGGCGCCATCGGCGGCGCCTCCGAGATGACGCTGCTGTCCGAATCGGCCGGTGCGCGCACCGACCTGGTCGCCGCGGCGCACAGCCTGCGGCTGGTGGTGGTGACCATCGCCATTCCGTTCGCGATGCAGTGGAGCGGCCTGCACGGGCTCGAAGTCAATCCGCCCACGGTGCGCGACGTGAATGCGGGCGGGCTGCTGCTGCTCGCGCTGGCCACTGGCGCCGGCGGGCTCGCGATGCGGGCGCTGGGCCGCACCAATCCCTGGTTCATGGGGCCGCTGGTGGTGGCGATGGGCTTCACCATCGCGGGCCAGCCGCTGTCGGCCGTGCCCGGCTGGATGTCGAACACCGCGCAGCTGGTGATTGCGGTGAGCCTGGGCGTGCGCTTCAGCCGCGAATTCCTGCACACGGCGCCGCGCTGGCTCGGATCGGTGGCGCTGGGCACCGTCGGCATGCTGGTGCTGTGCGCGGGCGCCGCCTGGCTGCTGGCCTGGGCGACGGGGCTGCATCCCGCCACCATGATCCTGGGCACCTCGCCGGGCGGCATTGCCGAGATGTCGATCACCGCCAAGGTGCTGCAGCTCGGCGTGCCGGTGGTGACGGCGTTCCAGGTGTGCCGGCTGGTGGCGGTGCTGCTGCTCGTGGGGCCGATGTACCGATGGATTTACCAACGGAAATGAGCGGCGGGCGCTGAAAAGACGCAAAAAAAGCGCCACTCGGGCGCTTTTTTGATCGGCCGATGGTGGTTCAGTGCACCAGCACCGGCGTATGGGCCAGCTCGGCATAGCCCTCGAGCGTGTCCTCGACTTCTTCCTGCGTGGGCGTGTTGAGCTGCCAGGCGGCGATTTGCTGCTGGAACAGTTCGGCCCAGGAACCGTCGAGGTAGACCTCCTTGCCCGAGCGCTTGTCGACGATCTCGAAGCCGTGGCGTTCCAGCACCGGGACATTGGGCTGGTCCGGTGTGTCGCTTTCGTTCGGCTGCACGTGCACGACGACGAAGGACTCCGAGTCATAGAGCATGTTCATTGCGGGGCCTGTGAGGATGTCGATGGCATTCATGGGGGTTAGATAGCAATCAACGCGCCAGTTTCAAGAAGCGTTGTCTCCTTGCGGTCACAACGGTGTTTCTTTACTTCATTTGTACTATCAGCTGGGCGGCCCTGCCGGAAGGGATTCGCGCAACTGCATGTCGGCGAAATCGCCGTTGGGCTGTGTCTGTTTCATCCGTACCGGTAGGTACCCCAGCGCCGGCGCGAGCCAGATCTCGATCTTGTCGTCGAATTCTCGCCGCGGGCTGCGTGTGAGCTTGCGCACCGCGTAGTCGCCCGCCGGCACGCTCATCTGCTCCTCGCCCTCGATGTTGAACACCCAGACGCCCGCCTCGCGCGGCCCGGCGGTCTGGATGGAAATGCGGCTGCCGGCGGGGTAGCGGCCCGGGTCGCCCGCCAGCATGCCGCCCAGCTGCATCACCACGCTGAGCCGGTCCTGCGCGCCGGGCAGCAGGGGCACGCTGGGCGCGTTGTTGCTGAACATGATCTGCCCCTGGTCGCGCAGGAAGTGCGAGGCGACCTCGCCCTTGCGGCTTTCCGAAAAGCGCGCCGGCTCGATGCCGCTGGGCCCGATCCGGCCGGTGCTGTGCTGGCTGCGGATGGTCCGGAACAGGAATTTGAGCGACAGCCGGGCGTCGTAGCTGCTGCCGTCCTGCAGCCAGACCAGGTCGCCGAAAACGCCCTGCATCGGCGAGGCGCCCTGCTGGCCCGTGACCGCGAAGGCGAGCTTGACCGAGCCGGGGATGCGCAGCGCTTCGGGCCCGACGACGTTGCCAGCCGCGGCGCTGGCGGCGCCCTCGGCCTCGCCGGGCGCTCCGTTTCCAACGCCGGTGTTGGCCGTGCTGCCCGCACCGCCCAGCACAGCGCCTGCCGGGGCACTGGCTGCCTGCTCGGGAGGCGGTGCTCCTGAATCGATAGCGTTCTGCGCCGTGAGGTCGGGCGTTTGCGCCGGGGGCTGTTCCGAAACCTGGGGCTGCGGCACCGGCTCGGGTGGCGGCGCCACCGGCCTGGGCCGGGACGGCTCGCGCGGCCGGCGCGGCTTTGCGGGCGGCGGCGGCTTGGCTTGCGCGACGGGCGGCGCGGCGGCCGGCGCGGCCGGCTTTTCTGCGGCCGGCGGCGCAATCACGATGGTGCGGGTGATGAACTTGTTCGCGAGCGGCGAGGGATCCGGCCCGATGGCCGTCGGCGCGAGGTCCAGCAGCAGCACGTGGGCCAGCGCCACTGCCAGCGTCAGCCCGGCCAGCGCGCGCCATGACGGGCGTGCGGGCGGGGCGGCGGAGGGCGGCAGCTGGGAGGCGACGAGCGTCGGCATGAGGTGGTGGAGTGGGCGCCGGCGCCGAGGTTCACCAGGAGCACCTCGGTACACTGCCGCCCGTTCAACCAGTTTAGTGGGCGCGGCGCCGGCTCTCGTGTTCGCGCCGTGTCCTTCATCACCCATTTGCCATCATGAAACTCGCCACCCTGAAGGACGGCTCGCGCGACGGCCAGCTCGTCGTCGTCTCGCGCGACCTCACGCTCGCCCACTACGCCACCGGCATCGCCAGCCGGCTGCAGCAGGTGCTGGACGACTGGGGCTTCATGGGCCCGCAGCTGCAGGACCTGTACGACGCGGTCAACACCGGCCGCGCGCGCCATTCCTTCCCCTTCGATCCTGCCCAGTGCATGGCGCCACTGCCGCGCGCCTACCAGTGGGCCGACGGCTCGGCCTACCTGAACCACGTCGAGCTGGTGCGCAAGGCGCGCCATGCCGAAGTGCCCGAGAGCTTCTACACCGATCCGCTCATGTACCAGGGCGGCAGCGACGACTTCCTCGGCCCCACCGATGACGTGGTCGTACCCAGCGAAGCCATGGGCATCGACTTCGAGGCCGAGATCGCGGTGATCACCGGCGACGTGAAGATGGGCGCCACGCCCGACCAGGCGCTCGACGGCATCCGCCTGGTGATGCTGGCCAACGACGTGAGCCTGCGCAACCTGATCCCGGCCGAGCTGGCCAAGGGCTTCGGCTTCTTCCAGAGCAAGCCCGCCACCGCCTTCAGCCCCGTGGCCGTGACGCTCGACGAGATCGGCGAAGCCTGGCAGCACGGCCGCGTGCACCTCACGCTGCAAAGCAGCTGGAACGGCCGCAAGGTCGGCATGTGCGACGCCGGGCCGGAGATGACCTTCCACTTCGGCCAGCTCATCGCCCACATCGCCAAGACGCGCAACGTGCGCGCCGGCAGCATCGTCGGCAGCGGCACCGTGAGCAACAAGGGCGTGGAAAAGAACGGCCAGATGGACTGGCCCAAGGGCTATTCGTGCATTGCCGAGAAGCGCTGCATCGAAACCATCCAGGGCGGCGAGCCCGTGACCGAATTCATGAAGTTCGGCGACACCATCCGCATCGAGATGAAGGGGCTGGACGGCCGCTCGCTGTTCGGCGCGATCGACCAGGAAGTGGTGTCGGCGGCCGGGCGGCCGAAGGTGGCGCCGGTGTCGCTGGCGGACCCGCAGGGCGACGACGGCGCCGACGACTGAAGCTGCCGCGCGGTGCCAAGACGCCGCGCGTCGCGGCCGCCCCGCATGCCATGGCTATGATCCTGCCGCGGCCATGATGCGGAAACATTTTTCGCGCTGTCGCGAGTTCGGCGGCTGGCTTTGGCGGTCGCCATTCACCAATAAAAACCGGGAGTCTTCCATGCGTTATTTGCCAGTTGCCGCCGCCGTTCTCGCCGCCTCCGCCCTCGTCGGCTGCGAAACCATGAAGAACGCCGATACCGGCGCGCTCGCCCAGGCAGGCGGTTCGGCCTTCAAGGCCATGTCGCTGAGCGACGGCGAGATCGCCACGATGTCCGACCAGTCCTGCGCCGCCATGGACCAGAAGAACCAGATCGCTCCGGCCAACAGCCGCTACGCCGCGCGCCTGAACCAGGTCGTCAGGCAGATGCCTGACACCGTGAATGGCAAGACGGCCAACTACAAGGTCTACATGACCAAGGACGTGAATGCCTGGGCCATGGCCAACGGCTGCATCCGCGTCTACAGCGGCCTCATGGACCTGATGAACGACGACGAACTGCGCGGCGTCATCGGCCACGAAATCGGCCATGTGGCACTCGGCCATTCGAAGTCGCGCATGCAGACCGCCTACGCCGCCTCGGCTGTGCGCGGATTGGCCAGCGCCGCCGGCGGGGTCGCGGCGCAGCTGTCGCAGTCGCAGGCCGGCGACTTGGGCGAGAAGTTCATCAACGCGCAGTTTTCCCAGGCGAACGAAAGCGCGGCCGACAACTATTCCTTCGATCTGCTCACCGAGCGCAAGCTCGAGCGCAAGGGGCTGGTCAGCGCTTTCGACAAGCTGGCGAAGCTTGGCGGCAGCACCGGCAGTTCCCTCATGAGTTCGCATCCGCCATCGGCCGATCGCTCGGCGCGCATGCAGAAGCGCCTGGACGCTGCCAAGTAGGCAGGCGCTAGAGGCTTTTTTCCGGCGCCCGCAGCAGCAGCTCCTTCTGGCTGCGGATGCCCAGCCGCCGGAACGCCCGGTACTGGTGGGTGCGCACCGTCGTGAGTTCGACGCCGATCTCGCGGGCCGCTTCCTTGGCCGTGCGGCCGGCCATCAGGTGGCCGATGACTTCGCGCTCGCGCAGGCTCAGGGTCAGAAGGCGCGAGGCGAGGGTGGGCGCCACCGCCTCCCGGGCAGCCATGGCGCTGCGGCCGTGGGCCAGGGTGGCGTCGGCCAGGAGCGTGGCGTGGCGCTCGATGGCCGCGAAGTCGCCGGTGCCGAATTCGGGCTGCGCGAGGCTGCGGTAGAAGCTCACCGCCACGCGCTGGCCGGCGGGCGTCAAGAGCAGCACCGACGCGCGTTCGCGGATGCCCACGTCGCCGTAGCAGGCCGCGCGGTAGGCCGGGTCGGCCACCTCGTCGGCGCGCTGATGGCCCAGCCAGAGCTGCGCGCGCCGGGGCAGCTTGCGCGCCGCCAGCCAGGTCATGTTGGGATCGAGCAGGTCGAAGCGCTGCGCCACGTAGCGCTCGGCCGTGCGCTCGGCCGTGGTGCCGTAGCTGCTGGCGGCCGACACCGCCTCGATGCGGCCGGTGGCGTCGACCGCGAACACGGTGCAGAAGGTCACGGGCATTGCGCGGTGCATGGCCGCGAGGCAGCTGGCCGCCAGGTGCGGCGTGCCGACGCCCGCCAGGACGTCGCCGACGGTGGCCGCGGACAGCGGCGTGTCCGCAGCGGGCTGGATGCGCCAGCGTCTCATGGGATGAACAGGGAGGGCAGGGTAATTACTTCATACGAAGTTATGACAACGAACGCCGCCGCACATCGGGACAATCCCGCTCCATGACGAAGCTCACCGAAGTCGCCGCCCAGGCACCCGGCACACGGACCGCCGATGCCGTCAGCGGCCCCGTGCCGCCGCCGGCCAGCGCCGCCGGACTCCCGCCCTCCGTCGGCGCCTTTCACTACACGCGCCACCGGGCGCGCACGCCAGCGCTTTCGCACGACGGCATGGAGCCCGGCCGCCATCCGGTGGTGATCGCGGGTGGCGGGCCGGTCGGCATGGCGCTTGCGCTGGGGCTCGCCAACCAGGGCGTGCGCTGCGTGATCCTCGAGGCCGACGACACCGTGTGCGTGGGCAGCCGCGCGGCCTGCATCTCGCGCCGCAGCCTGGAGATCATGGAGCGCCTGGGCGTGCTGCCGGCCTTCATGGCCAAGGGCCTGCCGTGGACCGGCGGGCGCAGCTTCTACAGGACGGCCGAGGTGTTCCGCTTCGAGATGCCGCACGACGAGCGGCAGAAGCTGCCGCCGATGATCAACCTCGAGCAGTACTACATCGAGCAGTACCTGCTGGACGAAATCCTGCGCCGCAACGAGGCGTCGCCGGGGCTCGTCGACATCCGCTGGGGCACCGAGCTCACCGGCCTCGCGCAGGACGAAGGGGGCGTGACGCTGGATGTGCGCAACCCCGAGGGCGCCTACCGGCTTCGCGGCCAGTGGCTTGCCGCCTGCGATGGCGGCCAGAGCTTCGTGCGCAAGGCGCTGGGGCTCGCGCTCGAGGGCACGGGCTACGAGGGCCGCTACGTGATCATCGACATCGAGCTGCACAGCAAGCACCCCACGGAGCGCCGCGCCTGGTTCGACCCGCCGTGGAACCCGGGCTCGACCGTGCTGATGCACCGCCAGCCCGACGACATCTGGCGCATCGACTACCAGCTGCGCGCGGGCCAGAGCACCGAGGAAGCGCTGCAGCCGGCGGCCGTGGCCGAATTCGTGCAGCGCCACCTGGACGCCATCGGCGAAGGCCACCTGCCGTGGAAGACGGTCTGGACCTCGGTCTACCGCGCGGGCGCGATGACGCTCGGCAGCTACCGGCATGGCCGCGTGCTGTTCGCGGGCAATGCGGCGCATGCGATGCCGATCTTCGGCGTGCGCGGCCTCAATTCGGGCTTCGACGATGCGGACAACCTGGCCTGGAAGCTGGCCTTCGTGGCGCGCGGCCTGTCGGATGCGTCGCTGCTCGATTCCTACTCGCAGGAGCGCATTGCGGCCTTTCACGTCAATGCGGAGAACGCGATGCGCAGCACCGAGTTCATGTCGCCGCCGTCGCGCGGCTTCGACCTGCTGCGCGAGGCCGCGCTCTCGCTGTCGCAGGCGCACCGCGGCATTGCGCAGCTGATCAACCCGCGCCAGACCCAGGCCGTGCGCTACGCGGATTCGGCGCTGTCGAGCGAAGGCGATGCCTTGCCTGCGGGGCCGCTGCCCGGCGAGGTCATGGCCGAGCAGCAGCTCGAGCAAGGCCACCTGACCGACTGGATCGGGCCGGTCTTCACGCTGCTGGTGCTCCAGCCGGGCACCGAAGCCGTGCCGTTGCCGGACGATGAAGTGGCACAGGTGCTGGGCGGCGCGCTGCCGTTCGCGGTGCGCACCATTGCAAGCCCGGGCATCGCAGGCGCCGACGCGCAGGCCGGCCCCGACGTGTTCGAGGCGCTGGGCGCGCACGACGGCGCCGTCTACCTGCTGCGCCCCGACGGCCATGTGGCCGCGCGCTGGCGGCGCATGCCCCGCGGCGCACTGCGGGCTGCATTGGCCCGCGCCGCGGCCGCCACTTCCACGGAGATCTCCGCATGACCACACCGCTTCCATCCGACGCACGCGACCGGCTCTACGCAGAGTGCGCGCGCGCCATCACCGAAGCGGGCGCCGAGCGCGAATCGCTGTTCCTGGCCCGCCTCGCGCTGCTGCTGTTCGAGCAGGTCGGCGACGAGGCGCGTTGCCGCGCCGCGCTGGCCGACGCACTGCGCGCGCTGCCCGTACCATCGCTGTCCGCCACCGAACCACTACAAAAAGGAGACTGATCCATGGATCGCCGCACCCTTCTCGCCACGCTCGCATCCGGCGCCGCCGCGGCTGCCGCGCCTTTCGCCCGCGCACAGGACTACCCCGCGCAACTCATCAAATGGGTGGTGCCCTATCCGGCCGGCGGCGGCACCGACGTGATCGCGCGCGTGCTGGCCGAAGCCATGCGCCAGACGCTGGGCCAGCAGATCGTGGTCGACAACCGCCCCGGCGCGTCGACCAACATCGGCGCCGACCTCGTCGCCAAGAGCAAGCCCGACGGCTACACCATTCTTTCGGCGGACAACGCCGTGCTGGCCTTCAACGAGCACCTGTTCAGCAAGCTGCCGTTCAATCCGGAAAAGGACTTCACCTACATCGGCGCGATCGGCAAGTTCCCGCTCGCGCTGGTGGTGCACCCCGACTTTCCGGCCAAGAATTTCAAGGAGTTCCTGGCCTACGCGAAGGCCAACCCCGGCAAGGTCAACTACGCCTCGCCGGGCAACGGCTCGCCGCACCACCTGGCCATGGAAATGTTCAAGGCCCGCACCGGCACCTTCATCACCCACATTCCCTACCGCGGCGCGGCCCCCGCCATGGCCGACGTCATGGGCGGCCAGGTGCCGTGCATGTTCCTCGACCTGGCCTCGGGCCTGCCGATCATGCAGGGCAACAAGGTGCGCGTGCTGGCCATCGGCTCGGGCGCCCGCAGCAAGGCGCTGCCCAGTGTGCCGACGCTGGCCGAAGTGGGTGTGCCCAACACCGAGGTGTTCGCGTTCCAGGGCATCCTCGGCCCGGCGGGGCTGCCGCCCGCGGTGGTCGCCAGGCTCAACAGCGAGCTGAACCGCGCGTTCGGCACGCCGGCCGTGCAGAAGCGCTTCGACGATTTCGGCATGGAAGCCATGCCGGGCACGCCGGCGCAGTTCGCGGCGCTCTCGCGCGCCGAGTCCAGGCGCTGGGGGCCGATCATCAAGCAGGCCGGCATCAAGCTCGACTGAGTCAGGCCGCCCGGACGGCGGGCTCCTCTACTGCGTGTAGGCCTTGCGCGAGCCGTCTTCGAAGACGTGCTCGTCGTGCTGCAGTTCGCCGTCATCGTTCCAGCTGCGCTCGCGCGTCACGCGGCCCTTGGCATCGAAGCTCGATTCCGCCAGCAGGATGCCTTTTTCGCTGAAGCGCCGGTGCGTGCCCACCGGCACCTGGCGCCCGCGGCCCGCCACCAGGTAGCGGCCGTGGGCGGCACGCTGGCCGCTCTCGTAGAACTCGGTGATCTCGACCGTGCGCGCACTGCCGCTTCCGCGGTAGACCGACTTGCTGCGGGGCCGGCCATTGAGGTGGTAGCTGTCGTCGCCGATCGGTTCGCCCGCCGGGTTCCATCGCTGGTCGCGGATGAGCGTTCCCTTTTCGGAGAACTCCTGCTCGCGCTGCCGCACGGCGCTGCGCTCGACCAGCAGCCACACCGTTTCGCGACGCTTCACGCCCTCGGATGAAAACTGGCGCTCGGTGCGCTGGCTGCCGACGATCTCGTCCTGCACGGAAGGCTTGCCGTTGTCGTAGAAGCTCTGCGAACGCACCCGCTTGCCCGACAGGTACGACAGCCGCGAACGCAGCATGCCGCCCGCATCGAACAACTCGACCTGCGACGGCCCGCCGACGAAGCCGCACAGCCTGGCGTCGTCGGCGGCCGGCGCCAGCATGGGCGTTTCGCCGCAGCGCATTGCCGAGATCTGGCCGCGCTCCGTGAACTCGACGAAGGCGCGGTCGGTTCCAACGGCCGGATAGAAGGTGATCCGGCGCAGCTGGCCGCCCGGGTAGAAGCTGCGCACGAGGCCGTGCTCCTGTCCGTCGTCGTAGACCGCTTCGCGCACCACCTGCCCGTTGGGCGCGAACTCGCGGGCGGGGCCATGGATGTTGCCCTTGGCGTTGAGGGTGTGCTCCCGGGCCAGCTTGCCCTTTTCGTAGAAGCGCGCCAGGCCCATGAAGACGCCGTTCTGGAGCTGCTGCTCGCGCTGGAGTTCGCCGGTTTCGCGCTCCTTGCAGCGCATCAGCCCCGTCTTGCCCGCGGTGCTGCTGCCGTCGGCCGGATCGACCTTGCGGCCGTTGAGCTCGCAATCGAGGACCGCATGGGCGGCGCCCGCTGCAAAGAGCCAGAGTGCGGCGGCCGCGATCCGCAACGCGGTTGCACCGGTGCCCGCAGTGGCTGCGAGCCGGCCGGGGGCGGCTCGGGGCGGGGGTCTCATTTGTCGTAGAGCGCTGCCAGGGAACGAAAGCCCTTGACCTCGATCGGGTTGCCGAACGGGTCGCAGAAGAACATGGTCCATTGCTCGCCCGGCTGGCCCTCGAAGCGCACCTGCGGTTCGAGCACGAACTCGATCTCGGCAGCCTCCAACCGCTTTGCGAGCGCCTGCCAGTCGGGCAGGGCGAGCACGATGCCGAAGTGCGGCATCGGCACCATTGCGTCGCCGACGCGGCCGGTGCGCGTGGTGGCGAAGGGTTCGCCCAGGTGCAGCGAGATCTGGTGGCCGAAGAAGTCGAAATCGACCCATGTGTCCGTGCTGCGGCCTTCGGCGCAACCGAGAACCTGTCCATAGAAACGGCGGGCCGCGTCGAGATCGCGGACGTGGAAGGCAAGATGGAAGATGCTCTGCATGTTCCGGATTATGGGCAGCGGTGCTGTGAGAATGCCGGACTTTCTTTCATCGTGGAGCAAGCCTTGCGGATACTCCGGATACTTGTTGCGCCAGGTCGCGGCAACCGTTTGAAGACGCCCGCGCGCGCGTCCCTGATTTGGCGCCTGCCGCGCCTCGTGCTGGCCGGCGCCTGCTGCGCTTTCGCGCTGGCGGCGCAGGGTGCCTGCCCGCCGTCCGCCATTGCCAGCCTCGGAAAGCCCGGTGCGGCCGTCGGCCAGTGGAATGCGGCCGACCGCGGCCTGCTGTGGCGCGCCGAGCGGGACGGGCGCACCTCCTGGCTCTATGGAACCATTCATCTCGGGCGCGCGGAGTGGGTGCGGCCCGGGCCCACCGTGCAGAAGGCGCTGGAGCAAAGCGATGCGCTGGCGCTGGAACTCGACGTGCGCGACCCGGTTGCGATGCAGCCCATGACGCAGCAGGCCGACCCGGCGGTGGTGGCGCGGCTGCTCAGCGGCGAGCGTGCGCAGCGGCTGGCCCGCCAGAACGAGGCCGCCTGCGTGTCGACCGGCCAGACCGCGGGGCTGCAGCCCATCCTGCAGGTCATGTCGCTGGCGGGCCTGGTGGCACGCGCGGATGGCCTGTACCCCGAGTTCGGCGCCGACGAGGCCCTGGCGGTTTCCGCGCGCAACAACAACAAGCCGGTGTTCGCCCTCGAAAACGCCGCCGCGCAGTTGAAGGCGCTGACCGGCGACTCCGAAGCCGAGGAGGCCGAGCAGATCGACGCGGCCCTGAGCGAACTGGAATCGGGCCAGTTGCGCGCGCAGATGAAGGAACTGGCCGACATCTGGGCCCGCGGCGACGCGGACAAGCTCGGCCGCTATCCCGAATGGTGCAACTGTCTCAACACGCCCGCCGAGCAGCGGCTCATGAAACGCCTGCTCGACGACCGCAACCCCGGCCTGGCCGACGGCATCGAGCGCATGCACGCGGGCGGCAAACGCGTGTTCGCTGCCGTGGGCGCGCTGCACATGGTCGGCCCGCAGGGGCTGCCGGCGTTGCTGGCGGCGCGCGGATTCCAGGTGGCGGCGGTCCCGCTGGTGGCGCAGCCGCCCGTCGCGGTGCCGACGGCGCCGGCGCCGAAGGCGAGCGCCCGCGGCGCGCAAGGCGCCAGGAGCAATCGCGGCGCCAGGGCTTCCGGTGCCAAGGCCTCGGGCCCCCGGAGCACGGGCAATGCCAGGTCCGCCCAGCGCGCACCGGCACCAAAGAGCAAACAGCGCCGATAATCGCCAACGCCATGCACCTGCTGCGAAACCATCCCCGCTTCCTCGGCCTCGTCGGCCGCTGGGTGCTGCTGTGGTTCGCGCTCTCGATCGGCGCGGCGGTGGCCTCGCCGATCGTGCATCCGCAGGCCATCGAACTGGTGTGCTCGAGCGCCGGCTCGATCAAGGCGGTGGTCCACACCGAAGACGGCGTGCAGGAGATGGGCGCCTCGCACATGGACTGCCCGCTGTGCGTGCTGACCGGCGCCCCGCCTCCGTCGCCGTCCGCCGCCGCTTTCGATCTTCCCCTGCCGCTGGGCCGCGTGGTCCAGTCCATTCCCGCCGCGCGCCTGGCCGCGGCCACTGCCGCGCCGCTGCCGGCGCGCGGGCCTCCTGCCTTCTCCTGAAGCTGTCAAAACCGTAGCTGCGTGCGCTCGATCGACGGGTGCATGCAGCTTGTCCGGCTTGAAGTTCGTGGAGCAGGTTCCCAGTGAAAAAGCATTCCCGCGCCGTGGCGATCGCCATGGCATTCCCCCTTGGCGCGCCCGCGTGGGCGCAGGGCGCGCCTGATCCGTCCGAAAGCGGCGGCGCTGCCCGCACCCTGAGCACCGTCACGGTCAGCGACGGCCGCCCGACCTCGCTGCCGGCCCAGATCCCGACCACCATCGAGGGCGTGACGCATGAGCAGATCGCCGAAACCGTCAACGCGACCGACAGCGAAGACGCGCTCAAATACCTGCCCAGCCTCGTGGTGCGCAAGCGCTACATCGGCGATTTCAACCACGCGGTGCTTGCCACGCGCGCCTCGGGCACGGGCAACAGCGCGCGCTCGATGGTGTATGCCGACGGCATCATGCTGTCGAACCCGCTGGGCAACGGCGCCACCTATGCGCCGCGCTGGGGCATGGTCTCTCCCGAGGAGATCGAGCGGGTCGACGTGCTGTACGGGCCGTTCTCGGCCGCCTACCCGGGCAACTCGGCCGGGGCCGTGGTCGACTACGTGACGCGCATGCCCACCCGGCTCGAAGCGCACGCCAAGCTCAGCGGCTTCGCCTCGAACTTCGACCTGTACAGCAGCCATTCCTCGCCCGCGGGCCAGCAGCTCGATCTCTCGCTGGGCAGCCGCAGCGGCGACTGGTCGTGGTGGCTCAGCGCCTCGCGCACCCACAGCAAGGGGCAGGCGCTGGTGTTCGGCAACCGGCTCGCGAGCGCCGGCACCCTGGGCAATGCCGGCACGCCGGTCGCCGGCGCGGTGCCGGGGCTGAGCCCGTCGAACCAGCCCTGGTGGCTGGTGGGCGGCTCGACGATCTACGACACCACGCAGGAACAGGCCAAGCTCAAGCTGGCCTACGACTTCTCTCCCACGGTGCGCGCCACCTACACGCTCGGCGCCTGGAACAACACCACGCACGGCGGCGTCGACACCTACCTGCGCGACGCCTCCGGGCGGCCGGTGTATTCGGGGCGCGTGAACATCGCCGGGCGAAGCTACAACCTCGATGCGCCGAGCGCCGCGCTGGCGCCCACCGAGACCGCGCTCACCCACTACATGCACGGCCTTTCGGTGAAGAGCCATACCGGCGGCGTGTTCGACTGGGAAGTGGCCGCGAGCCTGTTCGACTATGCGCGCGACACCTCGCGCACACCCACCACACCCCTGCCCGGAGCCTTCAACGGCGGACCGGGCCGCACCACCGACATGGGCGGATCCGGCTGGCACACCTTCAAGGCTGCCGGCACATGGCGGCCCACCGGCTCGGCCGAGGGCGTGGGTGCGCACGTGGTCGACTTCGGCATCCAGCAGGACACGGCCCGCCTGCGCACCCGCGTCGGCAACACGCTCGACTGGATCGCCGGACCGGCCGTGTCGCCGTTCTCCGCCTTCAACGGCAACACGCGATTGCAGTCGCTCTACGTTCAGGACACCTGGCGCTTCGCCAGGGACTGGAAGACCACGCTCGGCTTGCGCCACGAACGATGGGAAGCCTACGGCGGCCAGCTCGGCAACGCCACGAAGCTGCTCGACTTCGCGCCGCGCAAGAACAGCTACGGCTCGCCCAAGGCCGCCCTCGCCTGGCAGGCCACGCCGGACTGGCTGCTCAAGGCATCGACCGGCCGGGCGGTGCGCATGCCGACCGTGAGCGAGCTCTACCAGGGCTCGATCGACGGCAACCGCATCGTCAACACCAATCCGAACCTGCGGCCGGAGCGCTCGTGGACCACGGAGCTCAGCGCCGAGCGCGACCTGAAAGGCTGGGGGCTCGACGGCGTGCTGCGCACCACGCTCTTCTTCGAGAACACCAAGGACGCGCTCTACAGCCAGGCCCTCACCAACCTTGTGAGCACGGTGCAGAACGTCGATGCCATCCGCACCCGCGGGCTGGAGGTGGCGCTGAACGCGGTCGACGTGGGCGTGAAAGGGCTGGACCTGAGCGGCAGCCTCACGCTGACGCGCTCCAGGATCGCGGCCAACAGCGGCTTTCCCGCCAGCGCCGGCCGCGAACAGCCGCGCGTGCCGAAGCTGCGGGCCACGCTGCTCGCCACCTACCGGCCCGATGCGAGATGGAGCTACACCGTCGGCGCACGCTACAGCGGCAAGCAGTACGGCACGCTCGACAACAGCGACGGCAACGGCGCGGCCTACATGGGCTTTTCGAAGTTCTTCGTGGTCGATGCGCGCATCCGCTACCGGATCGACCGGCAATGGAGTGCCGCCTTCGGCATCGACAACCTGAACAACAACAAGTACTGGGCCTTCCACCCCTATCCGCAACGCACCTATGTGGCCGAGCTCAAGTTCGACCTCTGATTCTCTTCACTGATTTTTTCAAGGAGTTCCCGCAATGAACCACCCACGCCTCATCCTCAAGACCGCCGCCGCATGCGCCCTGCTGGCAGGCACGGCCGCCGCGTACGCCCATGTCACCCTGCCGCGGGGCGGCGTCACCGTCGGCAGCGACTACAACGCGGCCTTCCGCGTCGGCCACGCCTGCGAAGGCGCCAAGGCCACCACCGGCCTGGCCGTGCGCCTGCCCAAGGGTTTCCTGCTGAGCGAGGCGCAGGCGCGCAAGGGCTGGAAGCTCGACGTGCAGAAGAACGCCGGCGACGGCGAAGTGCGCTGGACCGCCGAAAGCCCCCAAGCCGCGCTGCCCGCCAGCGAGCGCGCCGAGTTCGTGCTGCGCGGCAAGGTGCCGGGCACCCCGGGCCCGCTGTGGTTCAAGGTGCTGCAGACCTGCGACGTGGGCAGCATCGACTGGGCGGAAGTGCCGGTCTCGGGCAGCTCGACCGCCGGGCTCAAGAGCCCTGCCGCCAGGCTCGACGTGGTGGCGCAGGGCGTGGCCACGGTCGACGTGCGCGATGGCTGGGTGCGCCAGTCGGTGCCGGGCCAGAGCGGCACCGGGGCCTTCATGAAGCTCACTGCACCCACCGGCACCAGGCTGGTCGGCATCACGACGCCGGTCGCCGGCGTGGCCGAGGTGCACGAGATGAAGATGGAAGGCGACACCATGAAGATGCGCGAGCTGCCGGGCGGCCTCGAACTGCCCGCCGGCCAGACCGTGGAGCTCAAGCCGGGCGGCTACCACGTGATGATGATGGACCTGAAGCAGGCGCTGGCCAAGGGTTCGACCGTGCCGGTGACGCTGCGCTTCGAGGATGCCAAGGGCCAGAAGACCTCGCTCGACCTGAACCTGCCGGTTGGCGCGCCGGCGGGCGCCGAAGCGGCCGCGCCGGCCCATCAGCACAAGCACTGACAGCTGCGCCCTACAGCAGCTGATCCGGCGCCAGCGGACCGAACAGCCGCAGCAGCAGGCGCAGGGTCAGGCTGGCGTCGGGCTCGGTGGAAGTGTCCTTCAGTCCGCTGCCTTCGGGCGCCCGCCAGACCAGCGAGCCGTCGTTCAGCTCGACCCGCCATGAGCCCTCGCGCATGCCGCGCTCGATCTGCGCGGACGCCGCGCGCGAGAGCTCGGCGCTTCGCACGAGCAGGGCGATCTCGGTGTTCTGCAGCTGCGAGCGCAGGTCCAGGTTCATCGAGCCGACCACCAGCAGCCGGCCGTCCAGCACCAGCACCTTCGAGTGCAGCATCGAGCGCGATTCGCCGAGGCTGCCGCTGCCCGAGGAGCCGAATGCATTGCTGACACTGGCCTGTTCGCTGCGCAATTCGTAGAGTTCGACGCCCATCCTGAGCAGGTCCTCGCGATGGCGGGCATAGCCGACATGCGCCACCGGCGCGTCGTTCGACGACAGCGAGTTGGTCAGCACGCGGATGCGTACCCCTCGGCCCCGAGCCGCCGCAAAAGCCTGCTTCATGTCCGGGCCGGGCACGAAATAGGGCGAGATGACGAGCAGGTCGCTGCGCGCCTGTCCGATCAACTGCAGCAGGCCTTCGACGACCGTGTCGCTGCCCGCGGCAAGATCGGAGCTGGCTTCGAGCGCCGCCGCGCGCCGCGACGAGTTGGCGGCGTCCCCGGGCTGGCTCACCACCAGGCCCGGCGCCCTCGTCTTCTCGGCGCCCTTGTCGGCCGGGATCTTTCCGGGCTGGTCGGCGAGCATCACCGCGGGCGCCCAGACGAAACGGGCGGTTCGCAGGTCCATCGGTTTTTCGTCCCAGGCGCGGGCGAGCTGCGCCGGCGTGGGCGCTGCGCCTGGCTTCGGCTCCCCTGCAAGCGTTGCCGGCGATGGGGAGGGAGGCGGCTGGTTTTGCGCCCGGGCCGATTCGTCGGCAAGCTCCCGGTCGGCCTGCTGCGCGCGCTCGCGCAGGGCCTCCAGCTCGCTGCGCTTGACCAGCGACTGGACCGGATAGGCGCGTTCGTTGTTCCAGTAGCTGTCGAAGCTGCGCGACAGGTCCTGCACGATCGGGCCGGCCGCCAGGATGTCGACGTCGATGTAGTTGCCCTTCAGCGCATTGCCGAAGTAGGCGTCGCCCAGGTTGCGCCCGCCGGTCACGCCGAGCACGTTGTCGGCGAGGAAGAGCTTGTTGTGCATCCGTTGCTGGATCCGCGAGGCATCGCCGATCGAGTTGAGGACGCGCGCCAGCGAAGTCCCGCGCGCGCCGGCCAGCGGGTTGAACAGGCGCATCTCGATGTTGGGCACGAAGGCCAGGCCCAGCACCAGCGCATCGCGCCCGGTGCTGTGCAGATCGTCGAGCAGGATCCGCACCCGCACGCCGCGCTCGGCCGCCGCCCGGATCCCCCGCACCAGCCGGCCGGTGCTGGCATCGGCGTGGATGGCGTAGTACTGCAGGTCGAGCGTTTTCTGGGCGCCTTCGATCAGCGCGAGCCGGCTGCCATAGGCGGCGGGGGGCCCCGCGAGCAGCAGGAAGCCGGATTCGAAGCGCGCTCCGTCGGCTTTGCGCCGCTGCTGCACCAAGGCCTCCAGCGCGGTGCCGTTGGGCGAGGGGAGCGCGGTCGAGACCGGCCGGTCGACGTGCTCAGGCAGTTGTGCGCAGGCGCCCTGCAGGACGAGGACAAGGAGCGCAATGGTTCGGCCAAAGAGCGCGTAGAAGGAAGACATGCGGCGTTCCCGGAGCTTGGAAGCCGCATATATAGCCCAGTCGGCGCCGACCCGGCGTGGGACGGCGGGACAGTCCGGTGTAGAACCAATGAACTAGCGTCCGGCGGACAGCTCTTCCTGGCGTTCCAGCGCGGCCAGCAACTCGTCGTCGATCTGGGCATGGCGCTGGCTCAGCTCGGCCGCCCGCGAAGCGTCGGTGGCGTAAATGGCGCCGCCGTCGAGTTCGAGCATTTCGCCGATGCGCTTCTGCTCGGCCTCGAGCGCCTCGATCTGCGCCGGAAGCGCCTCGAGCTCGCGCTGCTCCTTGTAGCTGAGCTTCTTGCGCACGGTGGCGGTGGCCGGACGCGCGGCCGCCGGTTCGGTGGCGACAGGGGCTGGCGCGGGCGGCGGCGCAGGCGGGGCGGCGGCCTGCCTTTGTTCCGCGATCTCGCGCGCCCGCTTCGACTGGATCAGCCAGTCCTGCACGCTGCCCTCGTACTCCCGCCAGTGGCCGTCGCCCTCGAAGGCAATCGTGCTGGTCACCACGTTGTCCAGGAAGGTGCGGTCGTGGCTGACCAGGAAAACGGTGCCGTCGTAGTCCTGCAGCAGGCCTTCCAGCAGTTCGAGCGTGTCGATGTCCAGGTCGTTGGTCGGTTCGTCGAGCACCAGCACGTTGGCAGGGCGCGCGAACAGGCGCGCCAGCAACAGCCGGTTGCGTTCGCCGCCGCTCAGGGAGCGAACCGGCGAATTGGCGCGCGCGGGGGAGAAGAGAAAGTCCGAAAGGTAGCTCTTCACGTGCTTGCGCTGGCTGCCGATCTCGATCCATTCGCTGCCCGGGCTGATGAAGTCCTCCAGCGTCGCGTCGAGGTCGAGCTTGTCGCGCATCTGGTCGAAATACGCCACCTGCAGGTTGGTACCGCGGCGGATCTTGCCGCTGTCCGGCTCGAGCTCGCCCAGGATCAGCTTGAGCAGCGTGGTCTTGCCCGCCCCGTTCGGGCCCAGCAGGCCGACCTTGTCGCCGCGCAGGATGGTGCCGGTGAACTTGCGGATCACGGTCTTTTCGCCGAAGGACTTGGTCGCCTCGGTGAGCTCGGCCACGATCTTGCCGCTGCTCTGGCCCGAGGCCACGTCCATGTTGACGCTGCCTTGCACCTCCCGGCGCGCCGCGCGGCTTGCGCGCAGGGCTTCCAGGCGGCTGATGCGGCTCTGGCTGCGGGTACGGCGCGCCTCCACGCCCTTGCGGATCCAGATCTCTTCCTGTGCGAGGAGCTTGTCCGCCTTGGCGCTGATGACCGCTTCCTGGGCGAGCTGCTCTTCCTTCTGCAGCAGGTACTGCTCGAAATTGCCCGGATAGGAATTCAGCTTGCCCCGGTCCAGTTCCACGATGCGGGTGGCCACCCGGTTCAGGAAGCTGCGGTCATGGGTGACCGTGACGACGCTTCCCTTGAAGTCGATCAGCAATTGCTCCAGCCATTCGATGGAATCCAGGTCCAGGTGGTTGGTGGGCTCGTCCAATAGAAGAACGTCCGGCGCGGCGACCAGCGCCTGGGCCAGCGCGACCCGCTTGCGGGTGCCGCCGGAGAGGGAGCCGATCCGGGCGTTGCGGTCCAGGTGGAGCCGATGCAGCGTTTCCTCCACGCGCTGCTCCCAGTTCCAGGCGTCGAAAGCTTCTATCTGGGACTGCAGCGCATCCAGGTCCAGACCCTCCGCACCTGAAAGATAGAGGTCCCGTATGGCGATGACCGGGGCCAGCCCCTGGCTCGCGGCTGTAAACACGTCCGCGTCCATGTCCAGCTGGGGTTCCTGGGCAACGAACGCGATGCGCAGGTTCTGCTGCAGCTGGAGCGTGCCGTCGTCCGTCTTCTCCAGGCCACCCAATATCTTGAGCAGCGAAGACTTGCCGGCACCATTGCGGCCGATCAGGCCAATACGCTCCGATTCGAGAAGAGAGAAGTCCGCATGATCGAGCAGCGGGACGTGACCGAACGCGAGTTGGGCGTTGAGGAGTGTGATGAGTGCCATGTGGCGTGGATTATCGGAGGAGCCTCCCTTTCCCTCCCGGGGGCGGCGCGAAGCGCCGCCCCCGGGAGGGAAAGGCTCCGGCGCCGATTTTGTTCACCGCAGTCTTGCAGGGCACAAAATTTGGCATATACTCGTGGGCTCGGCTGACAACGCTGCAAAGCACTTCAGGCAGCCGCTCCCAGGAGCGGAATGCAAGAAGATGAAAGTCGAAAAAATCTTCTTCGAAGTTGACGCGGTTTGAAAAAACAGTGCATAATCGAAGGCTCCGCTGAAGCAGCTTCAGCGTCTCGCAGCGAAGGTTGCGGGGTGCGACAGGAAGTTGAAGAAAGCGAAAAAAGTTTGACGGTACTTAAAAAACCGTGATAGACTACAAGGCTTCGCTGATCACAGCAAGCAAGACGAAGTAGACGAAAGTTGCTTCGGGGTTCGTTAAAAATTTACAGCCGATAAGCGTGGGCGTTTGAAGGTAATTGCGTAAGTTCTTCGGAACAAGTCGCAAGACTTAAAACGCTCATGAG
>Ga0307406_10000211_pt1 | contig 35094 bp, 30 predicted proteins | sample 322Cmetagenome_3_FD_203706 | JGI IMG/M metagenome (GOLD analysis project Ga0307406, IMG submission 203706) | Maize rhizosphere microbial communities from greenhouse at UC Davis, California, United States - 322HYB-C-2 | ecosystem: Host-associated > Plants > Roots > Rhizosphere > Soil | place...
CATGATGATGCGTCTTCTTCCGCTTTTCGCCCTCGTCCTGTCCGCTTCCACCGCCTTTGGCCAAGGTCGCAAGGTTGCCTTCCGCACCTTGTGCCTCGACCAAGCGGCTGGCATCACGGAAGTCTCCCTTCCCGCGGCCAAGCCGGGAGAAGGAGCGGTTACCGTTCCCCTCTACACCGCGTCCACCTCGGAGGTATTCGAGGGGGTCTTTCCGACCAGCGATGCGGTGTTTTACGCCAAGGGTGCCGGTGACAAGCCGGTGATCGCCGCCAAGGCTCCGCTGGCGAAGTCGGACCGCCAGCTCTTCGTCCTGATGCCCGGCCCCGGCGGCGAAGGGAAACCCGCTTACATCATGCGCGCGTATGATGACGACCTGAACGCCTTCAAGCTCGGCTCCGTTCGCGCCATCAATCTCGCCCCGGTGCCCGTGCGCTTCGTGATTTCAGGAGCCACCACCCCGCAGATCCCGGCCGACAAGCACGCGGTCTTCCCGCAATCCAGCAAGGTCGATGAATACAGCATGTATCCCGTGGCCGTCGAATTCCTCAGCGGCAATGGAAGCTGGGTCAAGGGCTACTCGGCGAGCTGGAAGTCCAGTGAGCTGCGCCGCGAAATAGTGGTCACCCTTGTCGACGGCAAGTTCAAGCAACCGACGGTGAAGATCTTCAGCGATGTCCCGCCGTGGATCGAGAAACCGCCCGGCACCCCTTAACGCCTTACCGAGCCTTTCGGCCACCAGCAGGCGCGCCACGCGGCGCGCCTGACTTTTTTCCGGGTGACCTTCACCTTCTCCTCCCCTTCCGGATTCGCTTGGAGCAGCGCCACGGTATCCTCGCCAATCAAGGCGGGCAGCACGGACGCCGCACGCACGCGCCACTGATTCAGCCGAGAGGAATAGCGTCGCCCGGATTCCAGCCACACGGCGGCATGGTCGAGCCACTCCTTCCGCTGCGAGATCATTCCTTCGCGGTCACTTGGATTGGAGGCCGGCAAATAGCAGCGGCCATTGGAAAGGTCTTCGGGCAGATCCCGAAGGATGTTCACGAGCTGGAGTCCCATCCCATAGCGCACGCCCAGGTCGCGCAGATCATCGGGATTCGAATCGGAAAACCGGCTGCCCATGGTGAGCAGGCCAATGCGTGTCCAGAACGCGCCGACGCAACCGGCCACCCGGTAGCAGTAGTCTTCCAATTCCTCCTCGCTCTTCAGCGCCACCGGGCGGAGGCGGCTGGCTTCTTCAAATCGCAACAAATCGAGCCGTTGCCCGCTGATGATGGTGGCCAGCGTTTCCCGCACCGCATCCGCTTGCAGGCCGTCCAGCTCGCCCAGCATCGCGAAGCATTCGTCCAGCCGCTCCAAGAGCACGCGCTCACCGGCATGAGTCTGCTTCTCGGCAAATGTCCGCAGCTTTCGCGAGCGCCACTCGGCACCTTTGCCCTGCAACTCGTCCGCGAATCCATCGAGCAGTTCCAGCCGGTCATCCACCGGCACCTCCGCGGTGTCCGCCAGCGTGTCGCTTGCCCGGGCCAGCAGATAGCCGGTCGCCGTGGCCGGTCGCATCGGCGGCGGCAGTAGTCGCAGGCTCAAGTAGAAGGACCGCGAAACATTTCGCAAAACGTGACGGTCAAGTTGCACCGGCCCGAGAGAGCCCTGACAGATGCGCTCCATCAAGCCCCAAAATCGGCGGAATCGTGCGCAAATCCCGATCGTGCAGAGGTATCATAGCCCCTTGAGCCGTGCTTGGCTCCAGGTGAGGCAGCCTTCGTACTCCTCATTCTGCGGGCGGTCCCGGTTCAGCTGCGTCCACACTGCCACGGCCTCACCGAAGGCGGACTGGGCAAGCTCGGGCTTCTTCGCAAGCTGGGCCGCGTGTCCGAGATCGCCCAGCACGTAACCGAGCGTCCGCCGGATCTGCTCGGCTCGTAACAGCCCGTAGTCGTCCGTGGTCAGCAGCTTCCGCTGCAGGTCCGCAGACCGGGTGTAGAGGTCGATCTCCGACTCGCGGTCGCCATCAGCACCAGCGAGCCGGCCCTTTTGTTGCAGAAGCAGCGCCAACCGGTAGCGGGCCATCGGCTTCCCGGATTCCCCGAGAGTGATCGGTTCGATCAAGAGCAGCGCCTGATCGATAAGTTTGCGCGCCTGCTGGGCCTCGCCACGATCCCGCAACATATCGGCCGTCAGCCCATACTGGCCGGCCAGCATCGACCTCACTTCCGCCCGCTCCGGTTGCTGGCCCATCAGTTCTTCCAACAACTTCACCGCCGCCTTCGACATCGAGGTCGCGAGGGCAACGTCGCCGGAAAGAATGGCCGCATCCGCGATGCCACCATAGCACCCAGCCAGCTCCAGTCTCAGATCCAGATTCCGCGGGTCCTTCTCCAGCAGTTCTAACAGCTTCGCCGCCGCCATTTCCCGCACCTCGCGCGCGCTGCCCATCTCGCCGATGCCATCGAGGATGGTGGAGGAGTCCAAGAAGCAGCTCGCCAGTTCCGAGCGCAGCACTACCACATCCGGCCGCTGTTCGGAGAGTCGCGACAAGGTCTGGGTGGCGCGATGGAGTTGGTTCAGCGCGGCATCATCCTTCCCGTCTGCGGCGAGCAGCTTCGACTCGTGGAAATCCAGCACCGCGAGCAACTGCTGCACTCGGTCCGCATCGGCCGCCGCCTGGGGCACAGCTTCCAGCGACTTGCGTGCGGAGACAAAGGCAGCCTCCGCGCCGTCGTCATCGCGATCCTGCAAGATCAACGCCAGCAGCAACCGGTCGGTGGCAAGCCGCAGGTCGAGATCAGGACCAGCCGGCAGGTCGTGGGCCGTCGCCATGGCTTCTTCAAGGCGCTGCGCCGCCACCTTTGGATCACCTCGAGCCAGCGACACCTCAGCAAGTTGCAGCCGCGCCCGCGCCCGTTCTTCCTTCAGTGCCTCGATTTCGGCGGTGCGGATGATGAAATCCTGGAAGTAACTTTCCAGGCGCTTGAGCCGCTGCTCACGCCCATCCAGCGGCGGCAGATTGCGATTCCCCTTCTCCATCGCCCACGCGAAGAGATGGTCGCCGGTTGCCCGCGATTGTTCGAGGCGCGCCAGCCAGAGATCTTTCTCGTATTGGAGCTCCTTGCGTTCGCCATCCAGCACCGTTTCCGCCTCGGTCTTGCGGCTCTCCGCCACCTTTCGCTCCGCGCTGAGACGGGCGATCTCGGATTTCCGCCCCTGCTCCTCGGACTCCAGTTCCTTGCTCTTCACGTTCAAGAGCATGGAAAACACCAGCGCCGTCGCCGCCATCAGGCCGCTGGCGACATACGCACGAAAGGCACTGCGGCGAGCCCGGCGATGCTGATCGAGCAAGGCATCCCGCGTCTGTTCCTCGGCCGCGGCCCGCTCCGCTTGCTCGAAGCCACGCAGCAGTTCTCCCGCATTCGCAGGGCGCACCGAGGGGTCCAGCGCGAGGCAACGATCCAGCAGCGCGCGATAGGCCGTCTCCAAGGCATTCGCCGGTGCGTCCGGCCAGGTGACATGGGGCCGCCCCTCGATCATCCGGGCGATGCTCTTGAAATTCGCGGCGATCCCCTCGCGACGCGTCATCCCCGGCTCGGGAGCGACTTCGTCGAAGGTCTCCGTGCATCGAGGGAACGCGCCCGTGATCAGCCGGTAGGCCAGCACGCCAAAGGAGAAGACATCCCAGCGATAGCCCTTTTCATGAACGTAGCCCTCGGGGTCGCGGAGTTGCTCGGGTGCTTGGTAGAGGATGGCATCCGTGTATTCGAGCGACTCGATCCCCGGCATGTTGCCGAGCGCCCAATCGGTCAACACCGCCTTGCCATCGTCATCGAAGAAGACATTGCCCGGCTTCAGGTTGCCGTGCGCCACCTGGCGATCATGCATGGCTGCCAGCGCCCGGAGGATTTCCAGCACCACCGGCCACGATTCCTCGCCGGGAAAGCGCGCCAAGCGGTGCTGTAGCGAGCGTGGCACCAAGGACCCCTCCACCTCATCGGCAAGGAAGGGCGTGACCCGCAGCATCTGCTTCCCGCGATAGTCCTCGCTCAGCGCCTCTAGCGCGCCATCCGGCCAGCCGTGGGCTTCCAGCCGCAGCCCCGATTCTTCCAGTAGCGCGGGATTGACCGCCGCCGGCAGGAAGACCTTCACCGCCAGCTCCCGGCCGCTTTCATCACGCGCCCGATAGACGCGGCCGCAGGCCCCGGCTCCGACCGGGCCCACAACCTGCAATCGATTTACATCGGGGGGCTGCATGGACATACCATGCAAGACGTCGGTGATTTCGCCAATCCCTCAATTCATCGCCGGTTGATCCATCAAATCACGGCAGCTTGGAATCCATCAGCGAATCGGCCCCCCGAAAAAAGCCAACCCGACGACCAGCAGTAAGATCACAAGCAAGGCGATCCAGATCCAAAGCGGGGTCCGGTAACGAAGATGGGGCGTCTGCGCGACGATCTCCGCGTAGTCCGGCGACAACACAACGCGCCCCTTGGCGCTGAAGAGAAGATAAAGGGTGTAGCCGCCGAGCAGCGTGCCGACCGGGATACTGAGCAGGCTTAGCCCTGCAAGCACCGCCGCCGGGACCTTCGCCCATGGCCGGAGCTTGCGAAGCCCCCAGCCGGAAATGAACTGCGCGACACCAATCAGCCCAAGCATGCCAGTCACGATCAACTCGCGGCCGCCCATGGCGCGTCCCGACAGAGATGACATCTTTCCGAAAAGTGCGAACAGGCCCACCAGCGACAATGCCACGGCGACCCCGCCGAGAAGGTAGAGGAACCCTACCCCCTTGATCGACGCCTCGTGCTTGAGGTGCTGGGTCCGGATCTCCTCTGCCTCGGTCAGGAGCGCGGCAGGCGCCAGGACTTCCTGGACGGCGGGAGCTTGGTAGGGATTGTCGCTCACGTCCCTGCATCTTGGGGATAGCACCGGGAATTCCAAGTCACATTCCCGACGGCTTGCTAGACGCAACAAAGCCTGGCCGACGCGCGACCAGGCTTTGTGAAAAGACCATCAATGATGGATCAGGGTGTGACCACTTCCGGCTCGGGGCGCTTCTTCGGCTCCGGATCCTTGCCCTTGCGGCTGCTCAGCCAGGCAACGATGTCACGAAGCTCGGACGCGCTCAGCAGGGCACCCATCGGCGGCATCGCCGAGACCGGCGGAGTCATGCTCTCGATATCGCCGCGGCGGACCCGCAGGACCTTGCCATTGCTGTCGACATCCACGTGATCCTTGTCGTCCGAGAGCAGGATGCCGGCGACGTTCTTGCCGCCCTTGAGCGTGACGCTGGAGATGCCGAAGCCGACAGCGACCTTGGCCCCCGGGTCAACGAGCGACTCGAGCATGTGCTTGGAGTCGCCGCGCTTGCCGACGGCTTCGAGATTCGGACCGGCATCGCCACCACCGTGGCCGCCACCTGCGGAGTGGCAACGCATGCACTGACCGGCAGGCTGCGACTCAAAGAGCTGTCCGCCCTTTTCCGCATCACCCCCTTGAAGGGAGCCGAGATAAGGAGCGAGTGGATCAGTGGACGCGGCGATGGCGGCCTTGTAGCCATCCAGCGCGGTCTTCACCGCTGGCTCGGTGCGCTTGCCGGCGGCATCGAGCAGTTCCAGCGTGGAGGGCGACGCACCAAGCTTGCCCTTGAGCTGATCCAAGGTGGCAACGAACAGCGACTCGGCGCCCGGCACCTTCAGATCGGCTGCGACCTTCCAAGCTTCCTGCTGGCGATGAGCACTTTTGTTAGAAGTAGCCGCCTTCAGCGCATCCAATGCGGCGGACGGATGGGTGGCAGCGAGGCGCTTGATGGCACCGATGGCGAGGTCGTCGTTCTCACCCTTGGCAAGTTCACCAAGGAGCTGGTCAAAGCCTGCGGGCTTGCGGGTCGCATACAGGTCCAATGCCTCGGAGCGGGCGGCACCGGGCAGCTTCTGATTCATGACGAGTCCCTTGAGCGTGCCGTCATCGACCGACGAAAGATCGAGCTCATACTTCTTCACCAGGCCAAGTGCAGGCTCGGCGAGCTTGCCTTGGAGTTGCAGCAGCTTGCTGAGTTCTGGAGTGAGCGCCGTGCGAACGATCGCCGGGTCGCGCTCGCTGAGCGGAGCCATGTGGCCGAGCGATTGATCCACTTGATGCGGCTTGCTCCACAGGCCGACGAGGCGCAGTGCTTCGGCGCGGGCGGCGTCCGGGGCCTTGTCATTCAAGACGACGGCGATCACGCGGCGGAGATTCTTCTCATCGCCAAGTCGCAGCGCGCTATGAAGCAGACGGCGCCAGTCCATGGTGGTGAGCCACGCAGGCGGAGCATCGAGCAGCTCGGCGACCGCAGGGCGGGCCTTCTCGATGCCGGTATCGTGGATCGCCTGAAGCGTTTCGTGGGCGATCTTCGCATCGGGATCGCGCAAGAACGCAACAACCGCTGGATCCTTCAAGCGGCGCAGGGCAACGACTGCCGCAAGCCGGACGCGAGCGGACTTATGCTGGGCGAGCGTGGCGAGCTGGCTGGCATTGCTGAGCTTCGAGAGCGCGAAGGCTCCCGCGTGCCGGATGGCAGGCTCGTCGGACTCGGCGAGCATTTCCCACACTTGGGAAAGCGTGGCGGACAGGCCCATGCGGCCGGCGGCGATGGCCGCAAACGAGCGCACGCGCGGTGACTCATCGGCCATCAGGCCCATCAGCGGCAGGTCGGTGCCATTGAGGCCGGATTCGCCGAGCGCCTTGATCGCCTGCGCGCGGACTTCCGCATCCTTGTCGGCGAGCAGCGCTGCAAGCTCCGTGCGGGCCTTTTCGCGCGTGCCCTTGTCAGCAAGCTTTCCAAAGCCATCCCCTGCTCCCACCGGAAGCGCGGCCGATCCACGACGGGCCACGATACCGAGGCCCCAGATGCCATGCAGGCGAGTGAGGCGATCCTTGCCTGACTTCGCGGCTTTCACGAGCACGTCGAAGCCACCGTCCTTGCGAGTCAAAGCGATCTGCGCACGCAGACGGACCCGCATGTCGGGATGGGAAATCAATTTCTCCAGCGCAGTGACCGGACGCTTGTCGAGGCCAGCCTCGATGAGCTCGGCTGTCTGCTCGGCTTCCTCGGCGCGGAAGGGTTTCTCGGCGGTGAGCGAGTAAACGCGGCCGTCATCATGCGAGGCCCAGCCGGTGATGAAGTCGGTGACCATCAGCTTGCCGTCGTAGGAGTATTCCACGTCGGTAACAGCAGCGCCCCAGTTGAACTGCCGGGAATCCGCCAGCTTCATGTAAGCACCGGATGGCTCCACCTTGAACGACCAGATGCCGGAATTCGCCGCGCCACCGCGATAGTCGCAGATGAGGAAACGACCCGCTTCTTCCTCCAGGAAGCCCGTGCCCGGATAGTAGGTCAGGCCGGAAGGACCGGAGGTGAGATTCGCCACCGGCGGCAGGATGTAGGCCGGCTGCTTGTCATTCTGCGGTGCCCACATGTTCTCCTCCATCCAGCGGTTCGGTGGACGCTCCTCCATGCCGATCTGGCGGTGGAAGCTGTGCAGTGCCTGGTGTTCCATGCTCCAGCCCGAGTCCCCGCCATCCATCACGTAGACGATGCGCGCCTGGTCACCTTGGTCGGAGTTGTTGTCGACCGAGATGGCATTGCCGAGTTCATCGAAGGCGATCTCCTTCGGATTGCGCAGGCCGGTGTGGATGACTTCGAAATTCGAGCCATCGGGATCGAAGCGGAAGACGCAGCCTTGGTCAGGATACTCGTAGTGCACCCCTTCCTTCGTGGTGAGATTCATGCCGCGGTCACCGAGCGTGCCGTAAAGCCGGCCATCGGGTCCGAGTGCGAAGCCATTCAGGTCGTGACCCGAGAAGGAGACGCGCACGCCGAAGCCTTCGAAGAGCTTCTGCCGCTCGTCGGGCTTGTCGATCTTGCCATTGCCGTCCTTGTCGCGCAGCGCCCAGACGTTCGGGATGCAGGCGACATAGGTGGTGCCGTCGTATTCGAAGACACCGGCGGCAGGACCATCGAGCAGATCATTGAAGCCATCCGCGAAGAGTTCGCTGGTGGCGGACTTGCCGTCGGCGCCGGGCTTGGAAAGCACCCGCACGCGGTCGGACTTCTCGGTCATGAACTTGATCGAGGTCTTCTCCTCCTTGTCCTTCCACTTCTCGTGGAGCTTGCGGCGGTCCTCGGTGGTGCGGGAGGAAATGTCGTCGAGATACCAGTAGAGGTGGTCGCGGTTGTCCGGCACGCCGTGTCGGAAGCGCGTGGTCTCGGTCACGTAGATCTCGCCCTTCTCGCCGAATGCCAGCGCGGTCGGCGAGGTCACGCCGCCGTTCTTATAGTCGGCCACGATCGAGACCTTGGTGTCCTTCGGCACGGTCAGGCCGGGGATGACGTCGGTCGAGACGAGTCCGGCCGCGTGGGCCTTGCCGTTCTTCGTGGTCGGCGGGAACTTGTAGTTCGGGTAGTCCGTCATCACGAACTGGTCAGCCGCAAGGATGCCCCAACGCCCCTCTTCATCATCCAACAGGCGGATCCGCACGCCCTTGCCCTTGAACTCGGTCACGTCCCACACCTCGGTGCGGCACTGAAGCGAATCCTGGCCGGTGGCCTCGCGCACCACCTTGCCACCCACCAGCAGCTGCACGGCGGTCTTGCCCGGGTGCTTGCCGCCGGCAATGAGGAAACAGATGTAGTTCTCCGAGATCTTGATCTCCGGCGAGGTCAGCGAGCCCTTGGCCACGTCGCCACCGTTCGCCGAGCAGGCCAGCGAATCCTGGGAATAGCCGGTCAGCTCGGCATTGAGCCCGTCCATTTTGCCCGGGACGGGAGCCAGACCGAATGCGGTCCCTTCGGTTTTCCAATCGCCATAACCGTCGCCCTCAAAGGCTTGGAGCACTTTTGTGGCTCCAAACGAGGAACCGGTGGCAAACAGCAGGCTGGAGGCCCAGAGCACGCGCGCTTTCATCGCGGGCGACGCTAGCGACGAGCGGCGGATTGGCAATGGTTCAGAAGGATGAAGGAGAGGTCGGGATGCCATGCCCCGGCGGGGACGATGGCGGAAGAGCGCATCTTTCAGAAATGCTTAACGAGAACCCCTGCTGACAAACCTCGCCGATCCCCGGGGGGACCCACGCCTCGCGGAGTGACGGAAACGGGGGAATTCTGGGGTAAAACATACACCTCGCATGGCGGAGGAAGCGCGAACTTCCCAATTCCGGACAGATTTGTGAATAACACGGGGAAATCGTCTGATTTTCCCCCCGGGCAAAAAGCAACTTAAGACCAAGTCCTCGGCGACAATGTCTTCCCGCGAAAAATGCCAATTCGTGCCCAAGCCCTCTACTTCAATGGCTTGTTCACTAGCAGGCAGCCGAACCAGAGCACCCCGAATCACGCTTAATCCACTGTGGATCAATAACTTAAAATGTTACAGATCTGTTTCACACGGATTACCCACAAGTTATTCACAATTTCTCGTCAACGAAGAAATCGCCTAACAATCGGCCGCTAACAAAAGGTGCATTTTGCCGCCAAAGCCCTCTCACAAGAGGGTTTTTTCCTCACAGCGATTGTGAATAACCTGCGAATTACTCCGCAAAGGCCCGTTAGCCTTGCCGGGAGAGCGAGGTTCCTGGGCGGCCTCCTCCCCCACCCGCTCCTGTCACGAGACGGAGCACGCCTCCGATGATCTTGAAGACGATCGCCACCGCGGCGACCACCACTCCCACGGTCAGTGCCAAGCCCAAGGCGACGATTCCGAGCAGCACCCACAACGGCCACCAGCGGCGGTCAAGACTCACTACCCGTCCCCGCATCGCCTGCCACGGGTCGTCGCGGCGTGGCGGTTCAGGCTGATACGGAGGCGGCGGCAGCTTACCGTCGATCTCCAGCACCTCGGCTTCAATGGTGTCAGGCACGGCGGTCAGTCTCGCTGGGATTCCCGGTGGGGCAATTCGAAGTTTCGGCGCTCGTTGGAACTGGGGTCGCTTGAAGTTCCAACTGCAAAGAAAGGTCATGGGAAATTGGCAGCCCGCTGGGAGCGCGGGCCGCTGGCCCGCAGAAGCACCGGACTACTCCGCTTCCCTCTGAGCCGGCACGGGCCGCAGAGAACCCGATGCCTTCTCAAGGTCGCAAGCTCACCGAGCCTTCTTTCGCGATGCGAAAACCGTCCCGACAAGAACCAGGAATCCCAGAACTCCGAAGGTCGTCGCCGGCAGATTCTGATCCAGAAAACCGATGCTCCCATCGGGTCCCACCCCAGACACCATGACAATGCTGCCCGCAAGGAAACAGACGAACGCTAAAACAGAGGCGAGGAGACCCATGGCTTCCCCTTTAATGCCGCACGGCTCCGGCTTTGCCGGAACCACCTTATCCAACAGAGTCTAGGAATTTACCTCAGGCGATCCCGTAGTAGCGGCGGGTCTGCTCGACCCACTGCCCGGGAGTCCAGTCTGTGAAGTCATCCGCGGCAATGCATTCGTCCAAATACTTCAAGGCTTCCCTCGCCTCGTCGGAATCCTCATCCACCAAGTATCCTCTCGTTGGCTCGACTCCAGCGCCACAGAGAAACTGCACATCCAAGCCGCACATCAGATCGAAGCTCGATGCCTTCGCCTGCCAAATCCGCAGAGAGTCCTCGACCTCGCCGATGGAGAAAAGCTGAGCTGCGAGACACTTGATCAAGGACTCGTCCGCCTCCCCTGCCGGGATCTTCGCAAGCTCGCCATCCAGAAGGGAGCGTATCTCCAGACGATCCTCTTTCGCGGCCGGCAAGCCGAACCGCGCGATGGCATCGTCATCAGTCATCGTCGGACTACCCCTTGATGCCGAGCAGCATGTTCGGGTTGTTCGGGAACTTCTTCAGGAAGAACAGCAGCCGCTCCATCGCCTCGACCGGTCGGTGACCGGAGAGACCGCGGCGGATGAGGTGGATCTTGTGAAGCATGTGCTCTGGCAAGAGCAGCTCTTCACGGCGGGTGCCGGATTTGAAGATGTCCACGGCCGGGTAGATGTAGTTCTCGGCGATCTTGCGATCGAGCACGAGTTCCATGTTACCGGTGCCCTTGAACTCCTGGAAGATGACTTCATCCGCGCGGCTGTTCGTCTGGATCAACGCGGTAGCGAGGATGGTCAGCGAGCCTGCATCACGCGTGTTACGAGCGGCAGCGAAGAGGCGGCGCGGAACTTCCAGCGCACCCACGGTGACACCACCGCTGCCGATGCCGCGGCTACGGCCACCACCCGCATTGCCATTGTAGGCGCGGGCGAGACGCGTGATGGAATCCATCAGCAGGAAGACGTGCTTGCCGCCTTCCACGAGACGCTTGGCGCGCTCGATGCACATCTCGGCGATGCGGCAGTGGCTGCGGGCGCCTTCGTCATTCGAGCTCGCGTAGATCTCGGCTCCCGGCAGCGTGCGGCGGAATTCGGTGACTTCTTCCGGCCGCTCATCCACCAGCAGGATCATGAGATGCAGCGTCTCATCGTGCAGCTCACGCACCGCCTCGGCGATGTGAAGCAGCAGCGTGGTCTTGCCGGAACGCGGCGGCGAAACAATCAAGCCGCGCTGACCACGACCGACCGGTGCCATCAGATCCAGCACGCGGGTGGTGTAGCGCTCGGGCGTCGTTTCGAAAGAGATGCGCTTGCTCGGATTGACCGCCTTGAGTTCCTCGAAGGCCGGGAACTTCTTCGCCTCATCCGGCGTGAAGCCATTGATGGTGGTGAGTTCCACGAGCTGCTGGCCGCGCGATCCTTCCTGGGCGACTCCATGGATCCACACGCCGGGGCGCAGACCATGGCGGCGAACCATTTCCGGTGAAACAAAGACATCATCGCGCGCTTGCTCGAAGTTCTTCGAAGGCACCCGCAGGAAACCGAAGCCCTTCGGCGCGAGTTCCAGCATGCCATCCACATCGACCCGCGGGCCGGTGAATGCCGGCGGACGTTCGACCGGTTCAGCGTGCTGCTTCTCCGCGGCATGCGGACGTTCCCGTTCGCGGTCGCCATGCTGGCGCTCACCTTGTTGACGATCGCCGTGCTGACGTTCGCCTTGCTCTCCTGCTTGAGGTCCGCCTTGGCGGGATTCGCGTTCGCGTTCGCGGCGGCGCTTGCGACGGCGCTTGCGGCGTTCGCGATTGGCATCCGTGCGATCACCCACACCGGCGGCACTATTGCCACCACCGCCGCCGCCGCCACCACCTTCCGATCGTGGCTGCTGCTGTGGTTGATGGCTCTGCTGGCGCTCGCGGCCTTCGCGGCCTTCGCGATGCACCGGGCCACCGCCCGGCACGCGACCAAAGGTCACGGGCTTGGACTCGGCAGCCGGCGCCTCTGAGTAAACTGGCGCAGGTTCTGCGACCGGGGCAGGCTTGGAAACTTTCTCAGCCTTCGCTTCCGCGACCGGCTTCGCCTCAGCAGGCGCTTTCGCCGGGGCCGGCTCGGCAATGGAAAAGGACTCCTCGACCGCGGCTGCCTTCTTCTTGGCGGCCTTCTTCGCGGTCTTCACCGCCTTGGCCTTGGGGGCGGGCGGTTCTTCGAGTTGGAAGACCGCTTGCACGGGAGCAGGCGCGGGTGCGGCCTCGACCACCTTCGCGGCCTTCTTTGCCGTGGTCTTTTTGGCTGCCGTCTTCTTGGCGGCGGTCTTTTTGGCTGCTTTCTTCGCCGCCTTCTTGGCGGGCTTGGCAGCATCGGAAGGGATCTCCGCGGCAGATTCGTAGCCGGCGGTGTCCTGAGTCGTGTGTTCGCTCATGCGGAAAAATTATTAGGCGTCGAGTGCCGCGAGAACCTCGTCGGCGACTTCGAAATTGGTGAAAACATTCAGAGTGGCGTCGTAGCCATCGAGCAGGTCGTAGAGCTTCATCACGTGACGGGCGATGTCCGGATCGGCGACGACCGAGGGGGTTTGGGGGACGGAGACGAGTTTTTCGGAAGCGATGGCAAAGCCAGCCTTGCGGAGTTCCGCGGCCACGGCGGCGAGCTCGGTGGGAGACGTGTAGATGACGTGCTCGGACTCATCGCCCTGCACATCGTCGGCGCCGGCCAGGATGGCGGCATCCATCATCTGGTCCTCGCCGATGCCAGCGGCGGCGACGCGGATTTCGCCCTTGCGGTCGAATTGATACGACACGCTGCCAGGGGTGGCGACGCTGCCGCCATTCTTTGAAAAAATCGCGCGGATGTCCGCCGCGGTGCGGTTGAGATTGTCGGTGGCCGCCTCGATGATGAAGGCGATCCCGGCCGGGCCGTAGCCCTCGTAGGTGACCTCTTGGATCGCCTCGCCCCCGAGTTCGCCGAGACCCTTCTTGATCGCGCGGTCGATGTTTTCCTTCGGCATCGAGACCGCCTTGGCATTGTCCACGGCGGCGCGCAGGCGATGATTCATCCCCACGTCGCCGCCGCCGGCACGAGCCGCGAGGGCGATTTCATGGGCACATTTGCTGAACACGCGGCCTTTGATGGCATCGACGCGCGCCTTGATGTGCTTGACCTTGGACCACTTGTTGTGACCAGCCATGGATCGCTTGAGGAAATCGGCGGAGACGGCCGTAATCCGGCCATGCCCGTGTTAGGGTACGAGAAGAAATAAAGGGGGACGAAGGGACCGGGTTTGGGGAATGCCGTGTCCAGTGCGAAACCATTCGCGACAAGGCTTTCAATCCCGGCGGTGGCTGCGAATCCCGCGGCCGCCACGTCCATCGGACATGCGGAAGATGCGCCCACCGGGGCGGCTTGGCAAAGCAAAAATTTCACCCCCTCCACAGCGGCCCAATCCTTTTAAAAAGGCCACCCGGAGCCGCATTTCATTTCAAAAACTCCCGTGCGCTCATTTGTCGGTAAAATCCGCGGCGGCTTTCCCGAGCACGGCCCGCCGGCAATTTTGGTGATCCCACATCGGCCCCGAAGCATGGTCGAGGCCCTCGGCTTCCACGCGTTCCCAGGCAAAATTCCACCGTTGTTTCTCCGCGAGTTCCTTGCCGGAGTTGTAGCAATTCCTTCCCCGCTCAATCCGCGTGGGACCCTGCTTCATCGGCTGCTTGCCGGTGTCCAAGGACTTCCGGGTCACGTCACCGGTGCCGAGGTAGAAGACCACGGGCGCCTCCAGATAGCGGCGGAGGGCGGCATCGGATGCCATCGTTTCAGGCAGTCCACCGAAGCCATACGGGTAGCGTTGCTCGCGACTTGGAAAGGCCAGCGAGCCGGGATTCACAAGGATCATCCGGCGTGCCTTGTTCGGATAAAACGCGGCCATTCGCACTAGGAACTGCGCACCCGCCGAATGCCCGGCGAGGTAGTATGGAAGCTCCTTCCCTTCGCCACGATTCACTTCATCGAGCAGCGGCTGGAGATACGAGAAGGTCCACGCCGAGGGCGGCTGCACCTTTCCCTGCTTCATGATGCCGCCCTCTTGATAAGCCTCCACGTCGAAGCGCACGCGATCGAACTCCGGGACCACGAGAAGCATGCCCAGCTTGTCCGCGAGCTTGCGTGCACCATCGCGATAGCCGCGGGCATTCCGGCTCGCGCCATGGAAGAGCACCAGCAAGGACCCGCCCTCATAGCCCGGCGGACGATAGCCGAAGACTTGGATCGCGCGGTCCGCGTGTGAGCACTCGAATTGGAAGTCTCCTTGAGCCTCCGCTACGGTGACCTTGTTAGAGTCCGACGCATCCTGTGCAGCAGCCATCCCACCTGCACTTGCAATGAGTGCAAAGGTGATCGCTGTTAGATGACGGAGAGACGCACGGCGACTCATGGCGACGTGCTACGCAGGCATGTGCCGCCGCCTTTCGTTCCCCATCACGCCAAGCCCACCGCACGACGCACCCGATCGATCACCGGAGCCGCTGCGGCGCGGGCCTTCTCCGCGCCTTTCGCGAGCACTTCATCGACGTAGCCCGGATCTGTCAGCAGCTCTTCACGACGCGCACGCATCGGCTCGAAGCGTTCGAGATACGCTTCTAACAGACGCTTCTTGAAGTCACCGTAACCAATGCCGCCGCGATCGAAATCGGCCTCCATCGTGGCCACATCGGCATCGCTTGCCATCAGGCGATAGAGCGCGAGCAGCGTGGAATTCTCCTTCGGCTTCGGATCTTCGAGAGGCGTGGCATCGGTCACCAGCTTCTTCATGATGATCTTCTTCACCTCCGCCGGATCGGCGAAGAGCGGCAGCGTGTTGCCGTAGCTCTTGCTCATCTTCTGGCCATCGAGGCCGGGCACCACCGCAGCCGATTCGCGGATGATCGGCTCCGGCACCACCAGCGTGCCTTCCCCATAGGCTTCATTGATCTTGCCGGCGAGGTCGCGGGTAATCTCCAGATGCTGCTTCTGGTCCTTGCCGACCGGCACCTGGTTCGAATCATACAGCAAGATATCCGCCGCCATCAGCACCGGATACGCGAAGAGTCCGTGGCTTGGCGAAAAGCCGTGGGCGATCTTGTCCTTGTACGAGTGCGCCTTCTCCAACTGGCTGACCGGGCACACCGTCGAGAGGATCCATGCGAGTTCATTCACCTCCGGCACGGCGCTCTGCAGGAAGAACACCGCATGCTCGGGATCGAGGCCGCAGGCGAGGAAATCGATCGCGACTTCGCGGGTGTAGCCACGCAATTCCGCGGGATTCTTCACGGTGTTCATCGCGTGGTAGTTCGCGATGAAGTAGAAGGCCTCGCCCTTTTCTTGCAGACGCACGGCTGGCTCCATCGCCCCGAAGTAGTTGCCGACGTGGAGTTTTCCGCTGGGTTGCAGCCCGGTCAAAATGCGCATGGCCGGGAACATGGACAAGACCGGCCCCACTGGTCAAGGGCACCGCCCGGCAGGCGCGCCCGCTGAGAAAAAGGCCCCGAACTTGCCTTTTCAAACAACTTCCGGTGCACTCCACCTCACTAACGATGAATGTGGAATTCGACTGCCCGGGCTGCCAGCAATCCCTCTCTGCGGATGTGCCCGCCGCGGGCGTGGACGTCACCTGCCCTGCCTGTAACACGTCATTTCACGTCGATGCCCCGGCGGCAGCCCTGCCCACCGTGAAGGCCCGCGTGGCCTCGGTGCCGGTGACTCCCGTGGCGAAGTCGCCGGTGAATCGCCCCGGTCCGCACGCACCCGCCGGAGCGCCACCCCGTGGCAAGCAGCCCGTAAAGAAAGCCAAATCCGGCGGCGGCAAGGAGATCGCCATCATCGTGGGACTTGGCCTCGTTCTCGCCGGTGGCGGCTACGGGCTGTGGGCGGCAGCGTCGAAGGCGGAGGAGAAAAAGAAGGCCGTCGCCGCCGCGCCCTCGATGCAGGAACAGGCCCGCCAAAAGATGGCCGAGCTCGCCCTGAAAGACGCCGAGCGCCGTGAGAAGGAGGCCAAGGAGCGCGATCAGATGATCGAGAAAAACCGCGCCGAGATCGCCCAGCGCGAGAAGGAAGACGCGGCCCGCCTCGCCCGCGAACGCGACGAGGAAATCACCAAGATCGCCGACGAGTATTTCCGCGGGGACAAGGTCGCCGGTGCCGAATTCCTAAAGGAAGCCGAAGCGGTCAATTCGGAGATCAACAAGCTCTTCGCCGACAAGATCGAGGGCAACGAGCCGCGCACCCGGACCGAATACCGCGAACTGTGGAACCGCCTCTTCGCCGAGCGCATGAAGTCGAATCCCGTCATCGCCAAGGCACGCGCCGGAGCGATGCAGGATTTCCTGAGCGAGACACCCGGCCAGGGATTCACCAAGAACGCCGAGCTGTTAGAAAAATACACCGCCTTCGGCTCCGGCTTCTTCATCTCCCCGGCTGGCTGGCTCATCACGAACCGCCATGTGGTGCGCAATGCCGACAAGGTGGACCTCCGCATCAGCGGCGAAAAGATCGTGTCCGCCAAGGTCATCGCGCGTGATCAGAACAACGACCTCGCGCTGCTCAAGGCGGACGTGCAGGCACCCGCGTGGCTGCCCATTTCCTCAAGCGACAAGGAGCTGGAACTCGGCAACAACGTCTTCACCATCGGCTTCCCGAATCCCGTGGTGCAGGGACTGGAGCCGAAATACACCGACGGCCGCATCAGCAGCAAGGCCGGCATCATGGACGATGCCTCCTTCTATCAGATCTCCGTGCCGGTGCAGCCGGGCAATTCCGGTGGCCCGCTCATCGATATGGAAAGCGGCTTTGCCGTCGGCGTCATCACGCTGCGGCTAGACCGCACCGCCGATGGACGCGCGGCGGATAATGTCAGCTACGCCTTGAAAGGCAGCGTGCTCCACAAGTTCGTCTCCGGCACCCCGGAAGTCGGCTACTCGATGAAGAACGTGCCGTATGAAAAGCCCGCCGATTCCGGCGCGATCATCACCCGCGCACGAGGATCTGCCGCCACGGTGCTGGTCCCGAATTGACCGGCGGCCCCAGCTCGCCAGTCTTCCCCCATGAGCAGCCCAGATGGTCCCATCGTCCTCGTCACCGGAGCGTCCAGTGGCATCGGGCGGGCATTGTGCGAATTGTTGTTGGATCGCGGGGCCAATGTCCTCGGCGTGACGCGCCGGCCGGATTCACTCCCGTCAGGCGTCGCGCCGATCCAGGCGGACCTGACGAAGCGCGATGAAGTCCTCGAGGTCTTCACCCACCTCGGCCGCATCAATGCACTCGTGAACTGCGCCGGCATCGCCTACCTCGCCCGCATCACCGACGGCAATCCGGCCGATTGGGAGGAAATGTGGCGCGTCAATGTGATGGCGCTCGCGCTCTGCTGCCAGCTCTCGCTCCGCCACTTCCCGAAGCAGGGCGGCCGCATCGTCAATGTCTCCTCGATGAGCGGCCATCGCGTCCCGCCCACGGGTGGCTTCTACGCGCCGACGAAGTTCGCCGTGCGCGCCATCACGGATGCCCTGCGCAATGAGCTCAAGGCCATCAATTCCCCGGTCCAGGTCGCCTGCGTCTCGCCGGGCTTCGTCGACACGCCCCTGCTGGATCAATATTTCCGCGGCCGCGAGGAAGTCCTCCGCAAGACCCGGGACAGCATGACGATGCTCAAGCCGGAAGACGTGGCGGCCTCCATTCTCACCATCCTGGAAGCGCCCACCCACGTCGAGATCGGCGATATCCTGATGCGCAGCAGCGACCAGCAGGCGTGAGCACTGGCCCTCCATTGAGAAAGAAGGACCAGGATGAAGGGGATGGGTAGGATGGAACAAGAGGTTCTGACGTGAAGTATCCGGGACGATCTCGGGTTCAGGTCATCCGTCATTCTTATCCCATTCATCCTATCCATCCTGGTCCCGATCCTTTCACCCCCGAGAATTCGCCTTTCCCCCGCCCCGCCCGGCGGCCAGACTCGCGGCCACCGATGCCCGGAGCACCCGTCAACATCATCTGCATGAAGTGGGGGACGCGATACCCGTCCCGCTACGTCAATATCCTCTACCGCTCGATCAGCCGCCACCTGAAGCGGCCGTTCCGCTTCGTGTGCCTCACGGATAATACGACCGACCTGGTCGAAGGCATCGAGACCCATCCCTTCCCGGAAAACCCCGGTGTCACCCAGGCGAAGTGGCCGAATGTCTTCCTCAAGCTGGTGATGACCCGCGACGGCTTCGCGAACCTCGAAGGCCCCACCCTCTTCCTCGATCTCGACCTCGTCATCCTCGATGACATCGACTGCTTCTTCGACTACCACCCGGGGAAGAACTGCATCATCCACAACTGGTGGGAACGCCGGAAACAGATCCTGCGCAAGCGCCCCGAGATCGGGAACTCCTCCATCTTCCGCTTCGAGGCCGGCAAGTCGCAGTACATCTACGATACCTTCCTGCGCGAAATGGACCGCGCCCAAGACCGCTCCATCTTCGCAACCGAGCAGGCCTTCCTCACCTACGCCATGAAGGAGCGCTACTGGTGGCCGGAGGAATGGGTGCGCAGCTTCAAGTTCAACGTCCGCCCGCCCTTCCCGCTCAATCTCTTCGTCCCGCCGAAGAAGCCGAAGGGCGCCAAGTTCCTCGTCTTCCACGGCAAGCCCGATCCCCCGGACGCCGTCCACGGCGTCACCTCCGGCAAGATCCACCACCGCGTGCTCCCCGCCCCGTGGGTGGAAGAGGATTGGAAGGAGTGAGGGGAGGGCAGCGAAGCCCCGATCGCCCGCGAAGGCGCTGGAACCGGCCTGCGGTGACGCGGTGACACGCGAAAGTCACATTCACGGGTAATTTTTTCTCCGTGCGTGGCGAGGGACACCTGGCTGGAAAGCGGAAGGCATGACGGCCGATACTTACACGTCTTCCTGCTCTTCCTCCTCTAAAGGACTAGGCATTGTCTCAATGAAGTCCGAAATTCTTTGCATCAGCATCCCTTGTTCAATTTGATCCTTCAAATCGTTGCCGATGCCATCCAAGCCAGGGAAAAGCGTAGAATGAGTGATCCCTAGGTGCTTGAGTTCGCCCCGGTAAAAGTCCTTTAAATCACCTGGAATGGAAATGACTTTGATGCCCTTCTCGGGCTCCAAAGGCTTGTTCGGGTCTGCGGAGCATACAAAGCATCCCGATTGGCCAATGATTCGTTCTGTGAGATGAGGAGGGTAGTAGGCGAAGCTCGTCTCCTGTTCAAACAAGTCCTCATTGCGCATCGAAACCTCGTGCCTCGAGTAGTTGGCGGTGATGAAGACTCCTTCGACATCGCTGCTGGCCGGAGATGTCGCGAAGAACAATGCGATCAAAGGATTCGTCGTAAAGTCTATCAGACGAGTGGGGCATCCATGATGTTGCATGAGCGCCAGCCACTCCAAGTCGGAACCAGGCTCGTAGTTCTTGAAATACGGAATCCACCGCTTCTTGAACTCCACCAAGGAACGCCTTTCAACCGATGCGACATTTTTCCACGAGCCTGAGTAAGAGCGCCCGATGGAGGGTAGAACCGGCTTGTTGCGAGACTGGCCTCGGAAGATCGTGTTATCGGTGACCGCAAGATTTTTGAGGAATTCGGATACGTATCTCATGCCACCCGGCTCGATGGAGCTGATTTATGTGCCTTATGCAAGTAGTCTTCACCGCCGTTCGAAACACGCTCATTCCGCGTCACCCACTTGCCAGAATGAGGCTGGCCCGCTCGCGGCGATCTACCAAGGGCTTGGTTCTCCCAGGCAAGCGGTCTCTAGACAGCGTGCCTCCCCGCAGCAGGCTGCCGCAGTCCGGGTCTCCGACTACTGGGTTTGGGCCTGTAGCCACAACACCCGCGACACCTTCCCACTCCCTTGATGAACCTGTCCGGGAAGCCGGCAGGGATGCTCCGGCCTGCCGATGAGGCCGGCGTCCATGCCTAGGGATTCTGCGACGGGGAGCAGGCTCTTCAGCACCTCGGGCGGTGGGGTGTGAAACCATGCGTGGAGGCTCTTTCCTCCGGTCCAGAGGATGGCGGCGAGTTGCCAGGCCATGGCTTCACGCAGCCAACGGACGATCCCCAAGGAGCCTAACAGGTGACGTGAGAGCTCATCCGGCGTGACCGGCTTGATGCCATCGAATCCATCGAAATCGAGGACCACATAGGGAGACTCGAGGACGTTGTTAGAGGCGCGGGAAATCGTTCCCGGCATCCACACGGCGGGCGTGGTCATGGGGCCGATGCGTGTGCCGGTGGCGCTCCACTCCGCGCAGGTCTTCCAGCGGACGGCATGGCTGTCGCCGCCGCTTTGGTGAACTTCACCGGTCCACAGAAGATCATGAGGTGAAAAGAGGCTGCTGAGGAAATGGGTGGGATCCATTGCCACCAGGTCGCAATCGATCCGCTGCGGCGAGTCCTCCCACACCTCCTCATGATGCCATCCATATTGATGGATGAGTTCTTGCCGGTGATGGCGCGCAGAGCGGGCCAGACGATCCTTCCCGATGCTCCGCTGCCGTGTGGCGTTCTTCTCTTTCCACCATTGGCGACGCTGCTCCGCATCGAAGGTGACCTCGGAGCGAACGCCCACTAGCGCCATGATGCGCTTCCGGTGATCCCCGTCCCCCGCCCGCGCGGCGCAGGCGAATTTCTCATCGGGAAAGATCACCAGGTGATTGCCGGTGCGGTCACCGCCATCCTCGGCACAGGCCGGGCAGCGGGCGGTGATCTTGCCGGTGGGATTACGCCGGACCTTTTCCAGCCGGGTCACGTCGAGGGACATTTTATTTCCTGAGAATATGACTTTCGCGTGTCACCGCGTCACCAGGTGGGGTTCCAGCGCACGTGGCGGGCTGGAGCCGTGCCCCCCGGGCGAGCTTGCTGATGGGGCTCGGCCACTGAAGTGCTTCCCCGCAGCAGGGCTGCTGGCATGGAGCGGCAGCAGGCTGCCGCAGTCCGGGTCTCCGACTCCTGGTGTCCCGAGCCACGCACGGAGAAATTCCCCGTGAATATGACTTTCGCGTGTCACCGCGTCACCGGAGGCTGGCTGGAGAGGAGCCCGTGATCGATGACCCACCAGCGGCGCGTTTTATCACGCATCGCTTCGAGCTGCTGGGGATACTTCTTCGCCAGCCTTCCCAAGTAGGTGCTGCACGCATTGCGGAAGCTGAAGAGCCGATCGGCGCGTGCCGGATCGCGATACCGGACAGCAGCCTCGATCTCCGCCGCGGTCGCTTCCACGGGCACGCGATGAAGCACCGCATCCGCGTAGGTCAGCTGTAGCAGCTCATGCAGCTCCGCCTCCGGTGAGAAGCAATGCAGCGCCTCCGCCAGCTCGGGGTGATGAAAAGTCGCCACATTATAGCGATGCGGATCGATGACCTCATGCGGCACCTGCCACTCATGCAGCAGCCAATGCAGGTAAGCGGGAATCTCGCTGACAACCCTCGCATGAAAGCCCGTGCGATCCGCCGTGGTCACCATCGGCATCGGCCACTGGAAGACCGAGGCGCGCAGGATGATGATCTTGTCCGCGATGTGCTGGTCCAGCGGCGGCAGCACCATCATCGCCTCGGGATCGTCATTCAGCGTGATGGACACGCGCCACCAGCCGGGCAGGTTCACCGCATTCCGCCCCTTCGCATGCAGGCTGCCGAGATAGGTGGAGACGGTGTGCTGCTTGATCGAGGAGCCGAGCTTCAGCCGGTTCTCGATGCGGGTGGAGCAGTGCTCATCCTCCAGCATCAGGTGCTCGGCGGCGTAGAGATCCGCATTGAAGGGCGTCTTGCCGGAGAAGTAGCGCTCCGCCTTCGCTCCCCTGCCCCCGAGCATGTGGGTGATGATGCCTTGCAGGAAGGACTTCCCGCAACGCGGCGGGCCGCACAGCGCGAGTGCCTGCTGCTGCTGGAGCTCTCCCGCGCGCAGGGCCTCCACGCTGCTCTTGATCCACCCGTGGAAAGTCGCCACCTGGCGACGGCCGATCGCTTCGTCCTCGCCCTTTTGCAGCAAGCCCTCCAGCACCGCCCGCAGGTTCGCCCATGCTCCCGGCGCGGGCTCGGGCAACCGCGGGTCCTCGGTGACAAGGATGCGCTGGCCATTAGCTTCCAATAGCCCCGCATTCTTCCCGCAAATGGGGCCATAGTGCGAGATGTCGCGATGGTGTTGCACATCGAGAATGGCGGCATCGATGTCGGACAGCGTGTCTCCTTCATCCGGCTTCGATTTCAGGCCGCGGGAGCGGAGTTCTCGCTTATAGCCGGACTCCAGCAGCGGCAGCCAGCGGCCCGTGGTATTCCTCACGAGAAAGCGGGACGAGAGCGGCTCGAAGTAATCCGGCTCCTCGCCGAAAGACGAAAGGGTGATCGGTTGAGGGAAATCAGGCATGATCTCCGTTGGCAGGATGAGCGAGTGGATTAGCAGCCCTCGATGGGAGCGATGCGGAAGCGCTGCTCGATCGCGGCGCGCACCTGCACGGGATCGAAGAACGTGCGCCGGCCGATCTTGATCACGGGGATGTATCCTCTCGCCTGCCACTCGCGGAAGGTGCGCAGGCACGGCCGGGATTTCTCGTGGGGGAAGAGGATCTCGATGCAATCTTCGGCACCGAGGAGTTGCTGATCGTGAGTGGATGCAGTCATCGGCAATAACATGCCATGGCGGTGCGCCACAGGGCCATGGCATCCACTGGCCCCCGCGTGGCCGGGAGCCCTACTCCCCTGCGGCCGGCAGGCTCATCGTCACACTTAAAGCACTGAAGCTGCGGGGGGGCCTCGATAGTTTGATAATGGTGGGAATTACGTGGTCCGAATGCTGCTCCAACCCTTTTCCAAAGCTCAAAATCCCATGAGAAACATCCTGCCAAAATTCGCGCTGGCGGCCGCATTTCTGGTTTCAGTGAGCAGCTCCCACGCTGCATTGACCGTCATCCCCCAAAGCATTTTCAGCACCCCGGGAGCTTGGAGCGTCGATATCGATGGAGACTCCATTTCAGACCTCGGCCCGCACCCGGACACGAACGGTCATACGTTCATGTACTTCGCCGACATCCTCGAATCTCAAAGCCATATCAACTTCGAGACCTTCGTTAGTGCCTCGGCCAATGAAAACCCCGCGTATTATAACAATATATTTACGGCGGCTCCCAGCATCGTGCTGCAACCGGCGGCAGGTGTCGTGGACAACGCCGACCACAGTGATTCCTTGTATCCTTCGCCACCACGTGCCCTGCTGTTTCACGGGACGGCAACCGTTACTGAAGGCTCGCTCTCGAACTCGCTTTCATTGGTAGGGGCTTATGTCGAGCCTCCTACGCAAGGCGTCGCGGGGTCGCGAAGCGGTATCATTCACAACGATAGCTACTACGTCTTCTACTACAATTTCGGCAGGATTGACGCAGGTGCTTCGGTGATCCTCGATTTCACTGGGAACGTTTTCTCAATACCGGAACCTTCCACGACGGCACTTGGCCTTCTAAGCCTCTCTGCACTGATTTCAGGGCGCAAGCGTAGGTAAACCCGTTGACGACCTTCGATCTATGATCCGCAAACCGCGTCATGATCCTCGGAAATCCGCACCAAGGCGCAAGATCACCCTCCCTCACTACGAATAGAGCGCGTGGCATTCCAAACGCGTTTACTTCCCTTTGCTCTAGCCTCCCTCGGCCTGCTTCTGCCTGCCGCCGCGGAGACTCCGCCGTTCCGCCAGTGGGGCGCTGAAACGCAGGAGGTGCTGCACAAGGACATGTGGCTGCCGGAGCAGAAGCTTTACGCGGAAAGGATCAATCTCGAGACCGGCAAGCCGGATCACCCGTCCTTCATGTGGGGTGTCGGTGTCCAGCTCTCGGCCCTCGCCGCCGCGGCCAGCGTCGAGCCGGACAAGTACACCGCGCCGATGCGCGACTATGCCGATGCCATCCAAGTGTATTGGCTGGAGCACGGCGGGCACGAGGGCTTCGACGTGCAGCCCGGACCGAAAGCCTCCGACCGCTACTATGACGACAATGCCTGGCTGGTGCTCGCGCTCGCCGAGGTCTTCGAGGTGACGAAGGATAAGAAGTATCTCGATCGCTCCGCCGCGACCTTCCGCTTCGTGATGAGTGGCGAGGACGACAAGCTCGGCGGCGGCCTCTACTGGCGGGAGCAGGAAAAGACTTCCAAGAACACCTGCACCAATGCGCCCGCCATCGTCTCCGCGCTGCGCCTTCATCAACTGACGAAGGACGACAAGCATCTCGAAACCGCCAAGCGCCTTTACGCTTGGACCAAGTCGAAGCTGCAGGACACGGACGGCTTGTTCTTCGATAATATCCGCCTCGATGGCCGCGTGGATCGCCGGAAGTTCACTTACAATTCCGCGCTGATGATCCGCGCGAATTGTCTGCTTCACGAGATCACCGGCGATGCCGCTTATCTCGATGAAGCCAAGCGCATCGCCCAGGCCGCCGAGAAGCAATGGGTCGCGGAAAGCGGCGCCATTTCCGACGGCGGGAAATTCGCCCACCTTTTGTTAGAGTCATTCCTCGAGCTCCAAGACCGGGACAAGGACCCGCATTGGCACGATGTAGTCACGCGTTGTCTCGTGCATCTCCACGACAAGATGCGCGATGAAAACGGCCGCTACCCGCATCGTTGGGATCGCACTTGGGGACGGCCGAGGCGCGCGGTGATGCTGCTCGATCAAGCCAGCCCGGCGCGTATCTACTGGTTGGCAGCGCGCGAGATCGCGGCGCGCTGAGCGGCCCTCTTGCGACCCGCACGACGGCTGAACCAGGCCGCCACCTCCGCTCCGGCGAGGAAGGCCTGGATCGAGGCCGCGAGCCAGAACAGGAAGATCAGAAAGTTCACGCCGCCGCCGATGAACGAGCCCCACGCGGTGTGGCGGAAGTAGAGATCGAGCCCACCTTTCAACGAGATCGCGACCAGTGCGGCAAAGGCAGCACCGGCAATCGCGTGTCGCCATAGCGGGCGCCGGCGCGGCAGGACTTTCAAGATCAGCGCGAAGGCGAAGGTCAGCAGCGTGTAGGTGGATAGCCAACCGAGGCGCTGGACCAGATTCAGCTTCGATAGCCACGGTGCATCCATTCGCGCGGCCACAAAGGCGGCGAAAGCATCCAGCACGGTGCCTGCGGCCAGGAGCACGCCGAACATCAGGATCAGGCCCGCACACAGGGCCCTTGCCGCCAGCTTGCCAAGCCACCGCCGCGATGGATCGGCCGGCGCGGCGTCATTCACGACGTTGAGCGTCGTGCGCAGCTTCGAAAGGACATGCGAGCCGGCATACAGCAGCGTGGCCATGGCAACCACGAAGGCACCCGGTTGCGACCGGGGCGCAATGCGCGCGCTCTGCAAGATCGCCTCAATGATCTGCGCCATGTCGACTCCGAGCACGGCGGCGAACTTGCTTTCCAGTTCCCCGTGCGCCGCGCTTTCGCCCAGAACCACGCCCGCCACGGTCACGCCGATCAGCAGCAGCGGCGGCAGCGAAATCAGGGCATAGAAGGCCAGCGCCGCGGCATTGTCGGCGTGTCGATGCAACCTCCACCGGCGGGTCATCATCCGCCAGAAGAGGAAGAACCGCAGCTTTCTCATCCGCGACATCACCGGGATCTAACACCCGAACAGGACTTCGCGAAAGTCCGGATTCACCGCAGCCGGAAATCGAGCAGCGGCAGGATCGAGGAATGGTCGTCCGTCCATAGCGGCGAGGCCGGGTAGCCTTCCACCCCATCCCAGAACCCGGTTTCGGGCAATTTGCCAAAGTCATCAAGCCGTCGCGCGACAATCATCCAGCGGGAGGGAAACTTGCCCGCCGCCATTTCCTCGTCGGTCACGTCTTCGTCGTCCTCCGCCAGGCATACCAGCCCGGCATCATGCGCGAGGTTTGCCACCACCGGCCGTAGATTCAGGTGGAGGTTCGAGACGTGGAATGCAATGCGCCCTCCGGGAGCGAGCTTGCGGAGGTAGAGCTGCATGGCCTCCCGGGTGAGCAGGTGAACCGGCACGGAGTCCGAGCCGTAGGCATCCAGCACCAGCAACTCATAGTGCGCATCCGGAGCTTTCGCGAGCATCAGCCGGGCATCCCCGAGAATGATCGAGACCTTCCCTTTCGAACCGGACAAGTACGAGAAGTATCGTGGATCGCTCGCGATGCGCGCCACCGCGGGGTCGATCTCGTAGAAATCGATCTCCTGCCCCGGCCTTCCAAACGCCGCCAAGGCACCCGCGCCGAGCCCCACCGCCCCGACCGGGCCATCGACTCCCGCAGCGAAGATATGCCCCAGCGATCCCTCCGGATGGTAGTAGCTCAGGGGCACTTGCGGCCGGCCCACGTCCTGCACGCCGTGAATCGTCTTGCCGTGGAAAAGGCGGCGAAATCTGCCATCGTCCTCCACACGATGGATGCCGAAGAAGCTTCGCTCGGTGAGCAACACCCGGCTTCCCCCCTCCACGGTGAACCCCGCGACCAGCAATACTCCCGCCAAACCAAGCGCGAAGCGGACACCATCACGCGACAGGAGAAAGCACGCCAGTGATGCCCCGCCGAAGGCAAGCATCGGGCCCAGCGGCTTGATGATGGCAAGGGCAAGCACCGCTGGCATCGCCGCCCACGCAAGATGACGACCTGCTTTCCCCGACGAAATCCCAAGCCACGCAACGGCAACCAGCATCAGCGGATACTCGATCACACGGTCGAAGATCATCGGGGCGACCAAGGCATTGAAAGCCCCGCCCAGAACGCCACCGAGCGACATCCAGAAGTAGAATTCTGTTAGAGACTCGGCTCCCGGCCGGTCCTTTGCCAATTCGCCGTGGCACACCAGCGCCGCGATGAAAAACCCCGCCAGGTGCAACGCCGCCAATATCGAAATGGGCGTGGTCACCACCGTGGCGATCACCATCACCATGCCGACCAGCAACAAGGGCAGGATCCGCTTCGTCACCCCATGCGGGATCAGCGGTCGCCGGGCGAAGACCATCATGAAGGTCGCCAGATAGAGAGCCAGCGGCAGCACCCACAGCAGCGGCACTGCGGCGATCTCGCTGGAGAAGTAGCTCGTGACGCTCAGCATCAGGCTCGACGGCACCAGTGCGCACAGCACCCAGCGAAGGCGGCGCTTGCCGGTGATTTGCTCACGTCTCACGCGAGCGTGGGCGGGTTGCGATCCCTGCGCGGAACGCCAGCCGCAAGCCAAGACTCCCGCGGCGAGCACGGCATAGCCGATCATCCATCCCCATGCCTGCGCCTTCAGCGTGAAGTTCGGCTCTATCAGCATCGGATAGCCAAGCAGTCCGGCGAGGCTGCCGGCATTGCTCGCGGCGTAGAGGAAGTAGGGATCGCGCGCATCAGGATGCCCCGTCTTGGAAAACCAATGCTGCAGCAGTGGACTGGTCGCGGAGACCGCGAAGAATGGCAGCCCCACCGACATCGCGAGGAGACCGATGAGCCAAGGAATGGGACTCTCTTCACCCGAAGGTCCGTCATTGACCGAAATGCCAAACGGCAGGCACGCCAAGCCCGCCACGAGCACCAGCGCGTGAATGCCCAGCTGCCACTTCCTCCCCGCCCTCGAGGTCAGCCAGTGCGCATAACCGTAGCCGCCAAGCAACACTGCCTGATAGAAGACCATCGCCGTATTCCACACCGCCGGTGCGCCGCCAAGCAGCGGAAGCACCATGCGGGCGAAGACGAGCTGGATCAAAAACAGCAGCGCCGCGCCGACAAGGATCGTCAGACTGAAAAGCGGCGCACGGCGGACGGGCATGCCCTTCACTTCACGGAGAAAGGCCCTTGGACAAGCTGTTTCGGATGCTTCCCCGACCTATCTCACCACATCCCCTTGAGTGTGGTGAGGCGAATGGAATGGACGGTCGCACCGCTCCCCTCCGCCGTCACCGTGGTGGATGGAGTCGAGGGGCGCAGCACTCGGCTGCAGGAGATCTCACCGTCGTTCACGAAGACTTCCAGCGAAGCGCGGTCCACGAGGATCTCCACCTTCTTCACGTCCTCCGGGATCTTGGCGTTGCTGTCGTTCACCTTGAGTTCCGTCTTGCCGAGGCGGACCGCGGTGCCGCGGACATTGAAGACCACCGTGGCATTTGCCGGGATGTCCACTTCGGCTTCGATCCGGTAGGCCTCACCCGAATCCGCGATGGTGGTAATTTCTCCGGGATGAATCCTCCCGCACGACACGTTCTTCACCTGATCCGCCAGCAGCGAGATCTCACGCACCGGCTGGCGGAAGATGCGCAGGCCCGCGCGGGTGTTCTTCAGCTTCAGCTTGCACGGGAAGGTCACCTGTTGGCTGAAGGGCTGGCCGGGAAAATTCGAGCCGCGCATCCACGCCATCTGGATCCGCCGGCCATCGCCGGTCTGCACGTTCTCGAAGCTCTGCGTGGCGTAGAATGCCTCGCCGCCGATATCCATCATGAAACGGTCCGATTCCTCGGTGTATTTCGTCCCGTCGAACTTGCCGTAGGAATACTTCCCGTCCGCGTGGACCAGCACCCACTTCTTCGCGTTGGTGCCATCCACCGCGATCTCAAAGAAGTCCGGACACTCGTAGGCCTTGGGAATCGGGTTGTTCTCGTTCTTCCATGAGAGCAGATTCGTGGAGGTGAAGATGTGATACTGGTCGCTGCCGTACATCACCATCACCCACTTGTTAGACGGCGCGTGCCAGAAGACCTTCGGATCGCGCTCGGGGAAAACGAAGAGCGGGTTCTTGTCGTAGTGCTTCCACGTGCGGCCCTTGTCGAGGCTGTAGGAAAGGCACTGGGTGCGATTGTCGTTGCGGGACCACAGCGCCACCATCGGCGGCTCTTTCCCCGGCTCGCCGAGGCCGGAGGTGTTGTTCACATCGATCACGCACGATCCTGACTGAACGGCGCTATCGAGTTCCTCTTCCCAGAAGGCCGGTTGGAGTTCCGTCCAATGAACGAGGTCGGTGCTCACCGCGTGGATCCAGCACTTGTTCCACCGCTGGGCGAACATGTGATACTCGCCCTTGTAGTAAATCATCCCGTTCAGGTCATTGAGCCAGCCTTCCTGGCGCATGCCGGGATTCAAGCGGTCCATGGTCCACTGCCGCGCCGTGAAGTGATACAGCGGGCGCGCGGCTTCCTGATAGACCGGCGTGGTCACCACCGGCAGCACCGCGGGCGCGTCCGTCTGCACCAAATGATCCACGAGGATATGGCCCCACCCGCCGCTGGCTTCGTCGACGATCTCGATCTTCGCCTGCTTGCCCGCCCACTTCGTGACATCCCAGCTCGCGGCATACATCGCATCGGAGTTTCTTCCCGTGGCGCTCTTCACGATCTCACCATCCACGAGCAGGTTCATGCAGGCATGGCGCTCGTAGTCGCCGCCGCCGATCTTGAAGGAAATGTATTTCCGCTGGATCTCGAAGGCAGGCGAGGTCAAGCGCCCCTGCGGGCCGTCGTTGCCACTGGAGTTCCCCGATTCGTGGTTCTCGCTGCACGCGACTCCCGAGCCCGTGGCATTGGTGATCTCGAGGGTCGCCAGGCTGGCACCGCGCGCCGGACCTGCATTGAAAGCCGTGCCCGTCGTCTGCCACGGCGCATAGCTGTCACCCTCGAAATCATGGATCAGAATATCATCGGCGCCGAGTGCGACGGTGGCGAGGAAGGAATGGATGATGAGGTGGCGGAGGGGCATGTTGATGAAGGATGGTTTGAAATTCATTCGAAAGGAACGAGGTCACAGCTCGGATTCGCGGAAACGAACGCTGACAAAACCTAACCACGCGTTCCCGGAGTGGCAGGCTCATGCACCGCGAGTTGGTTCGCGGGCACCCTCAGCTTCAACGTGGCACCATACTCGACACCTTTCACGAACGGCAGCAGAAGCTCCAGCACAGCGGGGTTCTGGAAATGCGCCGGCTTGGTATCCGGCTGCGGGTAGTAGATGTAGCCACGCACCGGCGGACCGTCACCTACGGTCACCTCCACGTCGAAGAACGAGAAGCGGGGCAATCGGAGTTGCCGGCCTACACCACGAATCTCAGGTGCAAGGCGCGGATCCGCCGCGAAAGATCGCGCGCCAGATTCAGGATCAGGATCGCATGCTGTTCCGGCCGGGCCTGATAGAGACGGTAGAAGGCCGAGGACTTCACACCGACGAGGGTGCAGGCAGTCAGCGCCTCCACCGTGGCCGCCCGTGGCAGCGTCTCCAGCATGCACATCTCGCCGAAGAAATCCTTCTGCCCCAGCACCGCGAGCTCCACCTGCCCCGGCGTGCCATGGTGCTTCCAGACGCGCACCTCACCCTCACCGATCACGAACATTTCGTTGCTGGAATCTCCCTCGCGGACGATCAACTCACCCGCCTCCGCCTCGACCCGGCGCGCCGTGGCGAGCAGCAACTCCAAGGCGCCGTCATCGATGCCCGCGAAGATCGGCACGCCTTCCAGGAACTTTTCCACGGAATAGTCCTACACGAGCCATCGACGCACCGCAAGGAGACGTCGATTCAACCCGCGCCCGCGCCGCCTTTCATGAGGTCCGCCAGCAGCTCGATCGCATTTTGGTTTCCCGCCAGCAGCGGCACCAGCGACTCGCGGCGCTCCTTGGAAAGCTCTCCGCTGGCGAGCAATCCGATCTCGCGCTTCTGCTCATCGGTCAGATCCATGCGGGCATGGGCCTGCGCCGAGTGATCGAAGGCATCCAGGAAATCGCTGAGGACTTTCAGGTCGGTAGATGATGGCTGATCCGCGTTCATTTGACATCACTACGCGAGCGCCCGCTGCTCTTGCAATCTTTCGCCGCTTTATCGGCCCCGCGGCATTTTTCGCAACCCGCCAAGCTCACGGGAGCTGAACGGGAAAACGGCTCACTGAAGAAATCTTCGACAATTTCTGCAAGAGCTTCGCGCGCCGCCGTCATGGCCATGTCCGCAAGCCGTCACGGCCGATCGCCCGGACTTCCACGGATCTACCGACTCTTTCCCGATCTCCCCCAAAAAAACAATGGCGCCCGCCGGCAACTCCCCCCAGCCGGCGGGCACCGACATTTTCCAATGCCGGGACGGTCCTCACCACGATCCAGCAGTCCGTCAGCCGAACAGCTCGACCGACTCGCTGCAAAGAGCCATCAGGTCCTTCCACTCGAGTTCCAGCCAAGCGTCCCTCCGCCGGATTTCGGCAAGGATCCCGCACTGCAACTCGTCCCTCAGTGCATCGAGCTTGCGGCTGATCGTCCACTCGGGCAGACCCCACAAGGCTCCGACCTGCTTCTGCGGCACCCCGTAGGAATGCACCAGACGATAGAGAACCAGCTTCTCCTGCTCCACGGATTCGAAGGTCGAAGTGATCGCCTCCCGCAGCAAGGTGATGAGCGACGTATCCGCAGGCTCATCCGCGCCACTTGGAACGGCGACATTTGCCAGCGGATCCTCATCATCGTCATCTCTCGCCATCGCCACCTTCCGCTTGGAAAGCTTGCGCTTCAGATCGATGAGTCGATGCAAGGCCACGTGGCGGAGGAAGGCAGGCAACGGACAAGACCCGTTGTAGCGCTCCAGCAACCGGTGCAGGCCGCCCTTGGCTCGCTCGCCGCCGAAGCAATCGCCCACGAGATCCGCGATCAAATCGGCCGCTTCGGAGTCGCTTGCCCCGCGGGAACGGAGCGCCGCCACCAGATCCGGCGAGCGCAGCATTTCCAGGATGGACTGAAGCGCCTGCGGATCTCCCTCCAACGCTTGTTCTGCCAAGTCGAGATGTTCGTTGCCGGCGATGGATGGGGGGAAGTCCATGGTTCTTCAGCCTTGCTGTAGCCTATGGACAGCGAACATGCTGGGCAATCCGAAATCGCGCCCGCGCCCCACTCGAATGCCGTCTTCTTGGATATGAATCCCACCAACGCCGAGGCCTCCTCCCCGCTTCCGGAAAATGCCGAGGCACTCATGCGCGACTTCGCCACCGCCACCGGAGCCGACGGGGTCACACTGTGGCGCGCGGAGGAGGACGCGCTGGTCGCGATTGCCAATCCTCTCGAGCCCTCGATCGTCGGCCTGCGACAACCTCTCGATCGCGGGCTGATCTCACGGGTCTATCTCACCGGGCAGGCCATCCTGGAACAGATGCTCCAGGAAAACCCCGTGCACGACCGCTCGATCGACTCGTCGATGGGGACCCGCGGAACCGCAATGATGGCCGCCCCCTTGGAAGCCGATGAAGGAGATGACGGCGGCGTGGTTTCAGCCGTGTTGCTGGAGCATCACCAGGGACCGGCGGACTTTTCACTCCAGGGCCTCGAGCAGCTGACTGCGCTGGCCCGGGCCCTTTCTTCCGGATGGACCCGGCCTTGACTCCAGCGTGTCGTCCATGGCCCAGCCGTGGCGAGTGCCTTGCCGCCATCCGGCACGGGGACGGAGCCGGCGTGATCGTCGCAGTGCTGGACACGGGCGTGGACCCGCGACATCCCGACCTGGCCGCCATGCCTCTGGCCGGGACATGGAGGACCACATTTCATGACGGCCGCTGTGTGATCGAGCCAGCGGAAGGAAGCGATCCCGCCGGTCATGGCACGGCTGTCGCAGGCATCATTCACGCGCTCGCGCCCGCCGCCATCATCCTGGGGGTAAGCGTGCTGAGAGCCGACCACCGCCAGTCGCGACATGAGGCGACACGGCTCGGTGCACGCTTCGCTATGGATCGAGGCGCCCGCCTGCTCAACTGCTCCTTTGGTGTCCCGGGACTCGCTCCCACGCTGCCGGTTTACAAGGAGTGGACGGACGAGGCCTTTCACCGCGACTGCACGGTGGTCGCGGCCTCGTCGAACGTCTCTCCGGATCACGTCGAGTACCCTGCCTTCTTTGCCCAGGTGATCGGTGTGACCGCTGGCGAGGAATCGCGCTGCGCGATGTTAGAAAGCCGGCCGCGTCATCATGTGACCCTCAAGGCGCCCGGTGCCGGGATCCGGGTCCCCGTCCCCGGTGGTGGCCACGCCCATGTCACCGGCAGCAGCTTCGCCGCGGCCCATGTCACCGGCTTGCTGGCACGCCTGCTGTCACGCTACCCGGGCCTCACACCGTCCATGACACGCGAGGCGCTCGAACATCACGCGGCCTCCGGCGACACCCCTGCTTGAAGGTTGTTCAATCACGAGCGGAGCAGGAGCCTCAACTCATGGGGGTCGCCTGACTTGACGTGTTCCGCGCGATTTGATCGGATACGGTATCAGGATCGTATTCTCCCCGTCGTGAATGACACCGACCATCACCGCCTAACAGGCCAAGCGTGAGCTGAAGTTACCCGGATCCAATTCCCCTTCTGACCAAGACGGTGACCTTCCAACCATTGTTTGAATTTGCCCAAGCGAGTCCGCTCCTGACCGTGGGAGTGGTGGGAGGAGTGGTCATGACCGGTTACCTCGCCACCCAATGGTGGACGCTCCTCAGCCGGCAGCGCTTCGAGGCGCGGCGCAACCGCCTCGAGCTCGCGGCCTTGAGCAAGCGGATCGAGATCCTCAACCGCCAGGCGCAGGCGGCTCCCGAGACCGCATGGAACGGATACCGGAAATTCTCCGTCGCCAGGAAGGTCCAGGAGTGCCCGGACACCTATTCCTTCTACCTCACTCCCCACAACAGCCGGCCCCTGCCGCCGTTCAAGCCCGGCCAGTACCTGACCTTCCAACTTCATCCGCCCGATGCGGAGAAGCCGCTGGTCCGGTGTTACTCGCTCTCCGATGGCTTCCTCACCGATGCCCACTACCGGGTGACGATCAAGCGCGCCCTGCCTCCCGGCGACGTGCCCGACGCCCGTCCCGGAATCATTTCGAGCTTCTTCTGCGACTCTGTGGCGGAAGGCGACATCCTCGACGTCAAGGCCCCGACCGGGCACTTCTACCTGGACGTGGAAGAGGACCGGCCGGCGGTCCTGATTTCCGGCGGCATCGGCATTACCCCCATGCTCGCGATGGCCCGGGCACTGACCCACCTCGGCGACACGAGGGAGATCTACTTTTTCTTCGGCTGCAGGAATGGTGAGGACCACATGTTTCGCGATGAGATGATCGCGCTGCAGCAGGCCAATCCGAATCTCCGGCTTCACGTCTGCTACAGCCGTCCTACGAATGTCGACGTGCCCGGCAAGTCTTACAACCACGAGGGCCGGGTCACCATCGAGCTCATGAAGCAGATCCTGCCCTCGTCGAACTACGTGTTCTACCTGTGCGGTCCCGGGCCCTTCATGGACACCCTCGTCCACGGGCTCTTCGACTGGGGCGTCCCGAAGAAGGACGTGAAGTTCGAGGCCTTCGGTCCGGCGACGGTCAAGACCGGCCCAAAGGAAACCCCGGAGCCGAAGGGCAACCAGCCAACGATCGAAGTCGAATTCGCCCGGACCGGCAAGCGCCTCACCTGGGATCCCGCTCTCGAAAACCTGCTGGCCTTCGCGGAGCACAACGGGATCCGCTCGATCGAAGGGGGATGCCGTGCGGGCAGTTGCGGATCATGCCTCGTGGCCATCAAGGGGGGCGACGTCGAATACGAAATCGCACCGGGCGACCCGCCGGAAGAAGGCAGTTGCCTCACTTGCATCTGCCGCCCCAAGGGAAACCTCGTGATCGACGCCTGACTGGCATACCATGGCCGATTCCGAAAACACTCTCGACAGTCTCACCCGCAAGGCCACGCGCCCGAAGCGCTGGGACGATCCGCTCGATCCCGCGATGAGCGACGCCACGGTGGACATGCTGATGAAGGAGGAACCCTTTGCCAGCATGGACGAGGCTTCCTTCCCGAAAGGGACACCCTTGCGCGGC
>Ga0307406_10000212_pt1 | contig 35056 bp, 31 predicted proteins | sample 322Cmetagenome_3_FD_203706 | JGI IMG/M metagenome (GOLD analysis project Ga0307406, IMG submission 203706) | Maize rhizosphere microbial communities from greenhouse at UC Davis, California, United States - 322HYB-C-2 | ecosystem: Host-associated > Plants > Roots > Rhizosphere > Soil | place...
GAGCCGCCGCCGGTGGTGGAGTAGCGCACGTGGCCGATCGCCATGTCGCCGGTCAGGGCGCGCAGCTTGTCCTCGTCGAACACCTGGGAGACGAGGCCGCCGTCGCGCATCGTGGTGATGTGCCCGCCCTCGCAGGTCGCGATTCCGGCCGATTCCTGGCCGCGGTGCTGCAGCGCATAGAGGCCGAAGTAGGTGAGCTTGGCTACTTCCTCGTGGGGTGCCCAAACACCAAAGACGCCGCATGCGTCCTGGGGTCCCCGATCGTGTGGATCTAGGTCGTGGTTCAACAGGCCATCACCTTGTGCCACGACCTCATGGTATCTGTCAAGACCCAACATCACGGGCGGTTGGTGAGTACGCCGGCAACTTCGATCCCAAGAGATATAGCCTGTCTCGTGCCATGGAGTCACTACAGCCGGCACGCACCATGAGCATCCGCGCATGGTCGGCCTTCACAGGTTCCACCGAGTCACGAGTCGTCGACCTCCTCGTCAGCAACTTCTTCAACTTGTCCGTGGTGATCGCAGCTGTCGTCATGTTTGTCGGCGCTGACTCACCGATCATCTGGCTTGGCGCTGTCTTAGGCCTGGCCGCGATGATCATGCTCGGCTGGTTGCTGCGCCGCGATCTAAGCCGCGGCCGAGCGCTACTCGCCGCCTATCAGGCACCGCGCATCGCGATCATCATCGCCGTTGCTGCGGCCTACTTGGCGCGCAGGCCCGACGCGGCGCTATGGATCTGGAGTGCAACGGGCCTTGCCATCCTCGCGATCTTGTCCGAGCCGACTATTCGGCTGTTTCTCAGCAAGGCGACGCCGGTGGCCGTGCAACTCCCCGGCTTTCCTGAGGTTCCGAAGCCACCCTTCAAGGCACGCGTCGTAGCACTTGCGCCGTTCTTTGGCGCAGTGTTGGGCGGCGTACTCGCGGCTGTGGCGGCGCCTGGTTGGATGTACTTCTTGATCGTCGCCCTCAGCACCACGTCAGCGGTGATCTTGGCGGCGTACGCGATCCGAGCGATCACGATCAGTCGGCGATCGGCGATCAGCATCCGCAAGGCGCTGCAGCAGTACGCGCCGGAGTTTGCCGTGTACTACGCCCCACGAAATGGAGCAGGCTATCAGCTCGGGATGTGGCTGCCGTACTTCGAACGGCTGAACCGACGCTTCATAGTGATCACGTGTCATCCGAGCACGGTTCCTGAGATCACCGAGCTGACTTCGGCTCCGGTGGTGATTCCCAGGCTCAGGAGCGCACATGGCCGTCTCTGGCATCTTGTGGTGGACTCACTCAAGGCGGCGTTCTATGTGCAGAACCATCAGGCCAACGTCGACATGTTGCGCTTCCACCGGCTTACCCATATCTGGTTGAACCACGGAGACTCCGACAAGGCAGCCAATTACAGCGCCCGACATGCGGCGTTCGACAAGATCTTCGTGTCTGGCCAGCAGGGCGTGGAACGCTACGCGGCGCATGGGGTCAGAATCCGTCCCGAGCAGTTTGCAATCGTTGGGCGGCCCCAAATCGAGCGGATCGTCACGCGCGATGAGCCGTTGCCACCAGGGGCGCCGCGTACCGTGCTCTACGCGCCGACCTGGCACGGCGGCAAGCCGAATACCAATTACTCCTCGCTGCCGCTGGGTGGCCAAATTGTTGATGCGCTGCTAGAGCGCGGGGCGACGGTGATCTTCCGGCCACATCCGCACACATATCGGGATCCGCAGCAGACCCGGATTGCCCATGACATTCAGCGCCGACTTAGTGCGGACCGCAGAAGCAGTGGGCGGCAGCACGTCTTCGGGCATACAGCTGAGGTCGAATGGGGACTCCCGGAGTGCTTCAACCACTGTGACGCGTTGATCACCGACGTGTCGTCGGTTGCCTCCGACTTCTTGGCGACCGGCAAGCCGCTGGCCATGGTCGCGATTCAGCAGAAGGGTCCGGCGTTCCGGCAGGCGATCCCGATGGCACGCGTCGCGTACGTCATCGAGCGTGATCTAAGCACCCTGCCAGCGGCCCTTGACGAGCTGCTGGGGCCTGACTCCCTGGGCGAGGCGCGGCGGGCCTACCGCTCGTACTGCCTGGGAGACGCGCTTGGGCCGGAGGCGCCGATGCCGTTCCTGCGCGAGGTGGACCGGATCCTCGACGGCCCCCAGCCGGAGCGACGGCCTGCCGTACCGGTCAAGCCGAGCGAGCCGGCTGCGCGCTGACTGCGCGCTGACGCTCCACCTTCTTCTCTGACGCCCCACCTTCTTCCATCACGCCCCACATATAAGTGACGCGCGGAGCAAGAAGGTGGGGCGTCAGCACCATCGGCCATTTACATAAGCAGGAAGCACTCTTAGGTCCATGTCGTAAGCAAACAAGGCGCCGGTTCACCGATAATGCTGAAGGCTTTCTGCGATTTGGGGTGAAGCGAGGCAATTTGTCGGGAATGCCTCGCAATATTTAAGAACTCTGAAGTCTGATAGCGGCAATTCCATGAATATCTGAAGCTACCAACGGACTATCCAGGCAGCACAGTCACCGGGCAGCGGAGCCCAGGCGCTCGACTGATCCGGGCATCGGCAGTCACAAGAGGACATTGCAGCGTCTCGGCGAGCGCTACGTAAGCCGCGTCATAGGCCGTGAGATTGTGGCGCAGCTCCCAAACCCGATCAAGCATGGAGAAGGTGCCGTGACGGGTGATTGCGAGCCACCGAAAAGTGTGCAAGATGTCCCAGCCGCTACGTTGGTCGAGCTCGCCCCGGCGCACATGTCCACGCACCGCATTGGCAACTTCAATGTCGACGAGATGGGGCACGTGGACGTGCTGGTCGTCCGAAAAGGGTATCGATCTCAGGCGAAGGAGCCAAGCCAAGATCACGGATGCGTCAACGACAATCATCGCTCAGAGCGGGACTCATCAAGATTCTCGAGAATCTGGGCCATCGTTATGTCGCGATGAGGAAGAGACTCAAGGAGAGCAGCATTGTCGACAACTCGAGACGCCTCGGCAAGCTCCCGAATCGCCACTGCGTTGAGTGAAATCCCTTGTCGCTTAGCCATTCGCTCGAGCCGGTCGACTACTTCATCCGGCACGTTGCGTAGGTACAAGGTCCTCATGTTGCACAATGCTAGCACCAAGCAAGCATCAAGCAACAAGGACTCTCAGCGCCTATCTCTTGGCAGGCCCGCGCCAAGCCCGCTCGAACGGCAGCCGCCAGGCGTGTGGGGCAACCAGTTGGTGAATGGCGTTGGGTCCCCACGATCCCGGCGTGTACGGCCGTACCGGAGGAGGATCCTTAAGCAAGGGCTCCGAGCGCTCCCAGAGGCTCTCAATGCCTTCCGCCGTGGTGAACAGCGTGTGATCATCACGCATCGCGTCCAAGATCAACCGCTCGTACGCCTCGAGGATGTCGCCAATCCGATCCGTCTCATGGGTCGAGAACTGCATGCTCAACTTGTCGAGCTTCATGCCGGGTCCGGGTCGCTTGCCGTAGAACGAGAGCGAGACTTTGGCCTCGTCCGCAAGATCAAAAGTAAGATGGTCCGGACCGGACGAGCCGACCCCCGATCCCGCGGGAAACATGCTCTTCGGTGCCTCTTTAAAGGCAATCGAGATGATCCGCAGACCCTCGGCCATCCGCTTGCCGGTCCGGCAGTAGAACGGTACCCCGGCCCACCGCCAATTGTCGATACCGCATTTCAAAGCGATGAAAGTTTCAGTATCGGAATCGCGCGCAACACCATCTTCACCGCGATAACCGGAGTACTGACCTCGAACAACATCGCGTGGATCAATAGGCAACATTGAACGAAAGACTTTATTCTTTTCTTCACTAATTGCCCTCGGTTCTAGCGCTGTCGGCGGCTCCATCGCCACAAACGCCAGCACCTGGAAGAGGTGCGTGACGACCATGTCCTTGTAGGCGCCAGTCACCTCATAGAAGTTCGCGCGCCGGTCCAGACCCAGCGTTTCAGGGATGTCGATCTGGATGTGATCGATGAAATTTCGGTTCCAGATCGGCTCGAACAGCCCGTTTGCGAAGCGGAACGCCAGGATGTTCAGCGCAGCTTCCTTGCCCAAGAAGTGGTCGATCCGAAAGATCTGCCGCTCCTTGAACGTCTCGTGGAGCTGATCATTGAGGGTGATCGCACTCGCCAGATCGGTGCCGAACGGCTTCTCCATAACTACGCGCGACCGCTCCACCAGCTTGGCCTCGCGGAGCGTGTTGATGACCTTCGGTGCGGCCGTCGGCGGCACGCTCAGGTAGTGCAAGCGCCCGACTGGCCCACCAAGCTTCTCCTCCGCAACCTGAACCATCTTGGCCAGGCCCTTGGGACCCGCCGACTGAGGTATGTAGGTGAGCTTGTCGGCAAACGAGTTCCAATGCTCATCGGTGAGCGGGTGGTGGCTGAACTCGGTCACCGCCTCCTTGGCGAAATTCCGGAATTCCTCCTCGGTCAAGTCCTCGAGTGAGGTTCCGATCACCTGAATGTCAGGTGCCAACGCTGACAAGGCGAGATGCGCCAATCCAGGGAGAAGTTTCCGACGAGACAAGTCACCAGTGGCCCCGAAAAGCACGATGGCGTGCGGCGGAATGGTTTCCATAGCTCGGCGGGCGCGCGAGCCGGGCGCGGGATAGGCAATGGTTTGAACGTGTGCATCGGTCACGCCTTGATGCTCCCACCTGCCGCGCGGCCTCAACAAGATGACACCTGGATTTAATGGGGACATGGGTCACCTGCTGCCGTACGCCGCCAATTGCTCACTGTTGTTCACCGAGGTGGCGCTGTTAGAAAGGCCGGCGGCGGCCCGGGCGGCTGGTTTCGAGGCCATCGAATTCTGGTGGCCATGGCCGAATCAGCCGGTACCGGCCAACGCTGAGATCGAGCGGTTCGTCGCCGCCGTACGCGATGCCGGCGTACAACTGATCGGCTTGAACTTCTTTGCCGGTGATCTCGCGGGACCCGACTGCGGAGTGCTGTCGATCCCCACCAGGTCAGCGGAGTTTCGCGACAACTTCGAGGTCACTATCGGCATTGGTAAGGTCCTCGGCGTACGCGCTTTCAATGCGCTGTACGGCAATCGGGTGCCCGAGGCGACGCCACAGCAGCAGGACGATCTTGCCGCCGAGAATCTGACGCTTGCAGCCAAGGCTGCGGCCGCGATTGAAGGGACGGTCTTGGTCGAACCGGTCAGCGGCCCAAAACCTTATCCGTTGCGGACGGCGCGGGACGTGATTGCCGTTCTCGACCGGGTTGAGGCGTCCAACCTGGGCTTTCTTTGTGATCTATTCCATCTGGCCAACAACGGTGACGACATCGACGCGGCCATAGAGGCGTACGCGAATCGAATCGCACACGTACAGATCGCCGATCATCCTGGACGCGGCGAACCCGGCAGCGGCACCCTGGACCTCGATCGCTATCTGAGCATGATTCAAGCCAGCGGCTACTCCGGCTATGTCTCGCTGGAGTATGTCCCCACAACAACCACGATCGACAGCCTGCGCTGGCTGCGACAAGAGAAACTGATCCAGCCGTAGGGATTTGCTGGCCGGCCCTGGGTACGTTTCGCCGCACAGCCGTCACAACGTACCCACGACGGGCCTCGAAAGGGGTCGTTTGCCAGCACAGCCGTTAAGACGTTCCTCCTGCGATGATTGAGCCTGTGATCTGGGAGGCATGAGATAAAGCGCGTCGTACTGGCACCCGATAAGTTCAAGGGCTCGCTGACCGCAGCCGAGGTGGCCGAAGCCCTCGCCGCTGGAGTGCGCGATGTCCGGCCGAGCCCAGAAACGATCATGCTTCCGGTGGCCGACGGTGGCGACGGCACCGTGGCCGCCGCCCTGTCAGCCGGATACGACAAGATCATCGTCGATGCCGTCGGGCCAACTGGTGACCCGGTGCAGGCGCCGTACGCGCTGGACGGCGATCGAGCCGTGGTCGAGCTGGCGGCCGCCGTGGGATTGGGCCTGCTACCTGACGGGCGGCTGGAGCCGCTGCGATCTTCCACCTACGGGCTTGGGCAGGTGATCGCTGACGCGATCCGGCGGGGCGCTACCACGATCGTGCTCGGTCTTGGCGGCAGTGCCTCAACCGATGGTGGCGCCGGGATGGTTCAGGCCCTGGGGGCGAAGCTGCTGGACGCCGCAGGCCGTGATCTTGCCTCGGGCGGAGACGCTCTTGCCGATCTTGCTGATCTTGATCTTGCGCCGCTCCGCGACGCACTCGGCAATGTCAAGATCATCGTCGCAAGCGACGTGGACAATCCGCTGCTGGGTCCGAGCGGTGCTGCCGCAGTCTTCGGGCCCCAGAAAGGAGCCGGGCCGCAAGAGGTGCAAGAACTCGAACGTGTCTTACGGCACTGGTCGCAGGTGGTCTCGGAAGCCACGGGACGCGACGACACCGAACGTAAGGGCGCGGGCGCGGCGGGCGGAACCGGATACGCAGCACTGGCCCTGCTCAATGCCGAAATCAGGCCTGGCATCGAGCTGATCTTGGATCTGATCCACTTCGACGACAAGGTCGTTGGCGCTGATCTTGTGGTGACTGGCGAGGGGTCGCTGGATGAGCAATCGCTGGCAGGCAAAGCGCCGATCGGCGTGGCTCGCGCCGCAGCCAAAGCCGGCGTACCAGTCGTCGCCGTCGCGGGCCGCCTCCAGCTGAGCCAGCAACGGCTGCAGCAGGCCGGCATCTCAGCCGGATACGCGCTATCGGACCTCGAGCCTGACCCCGCCCGCAGCATTGCCAACGCGAGCGGTCTGTTGCGGCAGCTGGGCGGCCACATTGCTAAGGACTGGCTCGGCTAAGTCTGGTCGGTCGCGCGATCCATGGGTCGCCGCCCGGCGCACAGTCCGCCGCCTTCATGAGCAGCCGGCCGGGCCTGATGTGTACAAATCCCCGGCTCAAAAAGATCGTGCGCGTTTGACCCGTGTCTTGACGGGTCAAACGCGCACGATCCTTGTTAGACGGCTCGACTTCAGCGAGTGAGCACGACCTTGAGTGCCTTCGTTTCGGCGGCTCGGCCGAAGGTGTCGTAGGCGTCCATCACCTCATCCAGCCTGAACTGGTCGGTTGCGAACCGCTCGGCCGGCAGCTTGCCGGAGGCAACGAGCTTGAGCAGCATCGGCGTGGTGTTGGTGCTGACGAGCCCCGTCGTAATGGTGATGTCATGGATCCAGAGATCGTGCAGCGCCAGCTCGACCGGTTCGCCGTGTACGCCGGCACTGGCCACGGACCCGCCCGGTCGGACGATCTGCGTACAGGCGGTAAAGGTGGCAGGAATTCCCACCGCCTCGATCGCCACATCAACGCCCAGGCCGTCGGGCATGCCCCTCACCTGCTCGGCCCAGTCCCGGTCACCGGAGTTCACTGTGTCGGTAGCCCCGAACGTCAATGCCTGCTCCAGCCGGTTGGCGTCCAGGTCCAGCGCGATGACGCGGGCGTCAATGAGATGGCCAAAGATCCAGCCGATGCCACTGGCGCCTTCGTCGGCCAAGCAGTGGGCGTACAGACCCTGATGACAGTAAGAGCAGGCACCGCAGGCGCTAATGCAGGAAAGGATTACTCGGTCGCCGACGGCGACGTTCTTCACAGCCGAGCCGGTCTCTACGACAGTGCCGATTCCTTCATGGCCGAGGATGCGGCCGGGCTGCACGGCCGGTACGTCTCCCTTGAGGATGTGGAGATCCGTACCGCAAATCGTGGTGGTGTCGATGCGGACAACGACGTCAGTGGGCTGCTGGATGGCAGCGTCCGGTACCTCCTCCCATGCCTTGTTCCCTGGGCCGTGGTAGATCAGTGCTCGCATTAGGCATCATTCCTTGGACTGTAGATAGTGGGGCTAAGAGCGACAGCCTGACACCTTCGCCGACGTGTTCAGCAGGGCTGAAGGGCCCCGACTCAACCTCACCTTCGTCCCATCGCTGGTCCGCGGCGCGGCCACGGCGATCACCTTGTTAGGGCAGCCGCGCGCTTCTTAGTGAGCTGCTGTCTTCTCCATGGGGCCGCCACGCAAGGGCTGCCCATTGATCGCACGACGTTCGTTGTCGCGGAATCGTGGTTCGTAGTGAGCGAAGAAGACCTTGCCGACGAGGTCCGCCGACTGCGCACACCGGTCTTCTCGAAGACGCGCTTCAGGTGCTGCTGCACGGTATGGGTCGAGACGAACAGATCGAGGCTGCATATCCTGGCGAGACGCTGCCCTCTGCGGCGGATCAAGGCCACATACGACCCGACCAATCTCTTCCACAGCAACGACAACATCACGCCCGCCTGAACGAGCCATCCTCGCAGGTAAGTGGTCGCAGGCGACGCGTTTAGTGACGATCTGGTTGTTGTTCGCGACCACTCTGCGAGAGGAGCGCCCTCGAGGCCTGCTCCACCAGCCACTGCTCCGCGTCATCCCAGGACCAGCGCCGATCGACCAGCAGACGCCACGACCGGTGACCGAAGTAGAACCACAAGACGTCGGCCGCCTTCCGCACCGCAAGCCCCTCCTCAAGGGCATCCAGCTCTTGGAGTCGGGCGGCCGTCTTCCGCAGCGTCGTGATGTAGAGACGATCCGACCTGCGCAGTCTCTCGGCTACCGCCTCGTCGGTCGCTGCCGCACTCATCTCAATCTGAATGAGGTCGCGGTAGCGCTCGTTGTCGACTCGGGTGGCGTGCCCAGTAATGCGAATCACGTCAGCCGGAGATTGGCTAGCCCTGATCGCGCTAAGACTCTCATCTACGATCGGGTCCCGTTCGGCGTCGTGGATCAGCGTTGCCAAGATCGCAGACTTACCACCGATGCTGGCGTACACGGTGGGAACTGCAGTGCCGGCGGCATTTGCAATGTCAGTGACCGTCACCCGACCGTAGCCGCGCTCCACGAACAACCTCATCGCGGCGGACAGGATCGCGGCACGCGTATCGGCCGCAGCCTGATTGCGCCGCGGAGACCGATATGACCTGACAGACGGCGCCATTTCTACTTGTGGCTCCCTATATTCGATATAGGCTACCTATATACACTATAACTTCAATATAAGCGTAGACCCTTCGAAGGGAGTCACCGTGAACATCATTCGAAATCGCGACGAGTTTGTCGATGCTCTGCGCCTGGGCATCGACGGTGAGGTGCTTACCGCAGGCGCCGATTACGACGACGCGCGCCACACACTTTCCGGTCCGGATCGCCAACCCGCTCGCCGTCGTACGCCCCAAGCATGTCGAGGACGTAGCGGCGGCGGTCGACGCAGCTCGGCTTACCGGGCTGTCCCTATTCGTGCGGAGCGGGGCGCACCATGGTGCAGCCCACAGCACCGGCGACGGATTGCTCCTCGACCTGCGTTCGCTCGACAACGTCGACATTGATATTGCGGATCGGACGGCTTGGGTTGGTACCGGACTTACTGTGGGAGAGGTCGCCTGGGCGTTGGCGCCGTACGGGCTTGCGATCGGGTTCGGCGATACCGGCAGCGTTGGTGTTGGTGGACTTACGCTCGGTGGTGGAATCGGTTTCCTGAGTCGTCTTTACGGGATGACCATCGACAATGTCATCACCGTCGAGATCGTGACCGCCGATGGTCGAGTGCACATTGTTGATCACGAACACGAGCCGGACCTATTCTGGGCAGTCCGTGGTGGCGGGGGAAATTTCGGTGTCGTCACGAGGTTTCGCTACCGGCTGGCCGAGGTTCGGAAGGTATACGGCGGCCCACTGATCTTGCCGGCCACCCCGGATACCGTCGCCAAGCTGGCCGAGGCCTGCACCGCTGCCGACGACGCGTTGACCGTCATCGCCAATGTCCTGCCGGCGCCGCCTATGCGCGTCATTCCGCAGGATGTACATGGACAGCTCATCATTTTGGCCAGGATCTGTTACGCCGGTGAACTGCAGAAGGCTGAGCAGGCAGTCCAGCCGTTGCGAGACATCGCGGCGCCTGTCTTGGATCTGGTGCAGCCCATGCCGTACGCGGCCTTGCTTGATGAGGAAGCGCCCTCCAAGGGACATTCCGTGGCGGTCCGGAACATGTTTGTAGATCACATCGACGAGACGGTCGGCGCCACAATTGTGGAGGGCCTGAACCGATCTGACTCCTGGTTGCGGGCGGTGCAGTTCCGCGTGCTGGGCGGCGCCATCAGCGGGATTGCACCCGATGCGACGGCCTACGCGCACCGCAAGGCAGCGATCATGATCAACGTCATTCGAGCTCTCGAGGACGACGAGGCGCGGCGTTGGACCGAAGAGCTTGCTGAAGGGCTGGATCAGGGTGTCGAGGGCGCGTACGTCAACTTCTTCGGCCCGCACGATGGTGATCGCATTGCGGCGGCGTATCCGGGCGCGACACTGGCGCGGCTGCGGCGGATCAAGGCCACGTACGACCCGACCAATCTCTTCCACAACAACGACAACATCACGCCTGACGCAGATGCGGACGCCTGAGCGTAAGTTGTCAGAGACGATGCGCCTCGCTGACGAATGTTGTCGTCTCTGACCACTTCAGCGGTTGAAAATGGCACTTAAACCCGATTAGTGGTGGGGACGCATGCTCATTTGGTCGCAGCCTTCACGCTAGTTTGGTCGCAACCCGCAGTGGGACTGGGACAGTCGGCGCGCAAGTGGCCAGAGACGACACGCCCCAGTGACCATCCTTCGTCGTTTGCGACCACTTTTCGTCAGAGGCGGGAGACGGGGTGTTGGACTTGGGGCGTGGTCACAGTTCCTGAAGAAGTCGCAGGCTACCTTGATGCCGTAACTGCGCGGGTCTGCGACATCTTCGATGATTGCGCGGTCGGGGTCTATACGACCGGTTCGCTGGCGCTCGGCGGCTATCGCCCAGGGCGCAGCGACATTGACCTGATGGCGGTAGTGACAGGCTCCGCTGGTCTCGATCTTCGTCGACCACTCGTGCGTGAGCTTGATCATCGGGTCTTGGCCTGCCCGGCCGCGGGCCTGGAATTTGTCCTGTATCCAATAACAACGGTAAGTCGGCCGACCGTGGATGCCGGATATCTGCTCAACTTCAACACCGGCCCCGCGCTGCCGCCGGTAACCAGTTTCGACCCCGGAGATGGACCGGCGTTCTGGTACGCGATCGACCGCGCGATTACCCGCCAGAGCGGCGCATCGCTATACGGACCGCCGGCTCAGCAGCTCTTCGCAGCGGTGCCCTTCGAAGATCTGTTGAGAATCGTGATTGCCGCGGTAGAAGCGCACGGCGACCCCGACAAAGAGCACCTTCTCGACAATGCCGTGCACAACGGCTGCCGCGCCTTGACCTTCGCCCAAGATCAGCGCTGGTACGCCAAGGTCGACGCCGCTGAGCGAATGCTCCCCATGGCCGGCGAGTTTGCGCCGCTGGTATCCGCCGCCATTGGCTCGTTCGGGTCCGGGCGCCAGCACGCGCAGACACTAAATCCAGAGGCCGTACGGGCGTTCCTGTTCGACGTGTTGCACAAATTGCGATCAGCTCTTCGGATCGAGCTGAGCAAAAGCGTCAAGCATCAGAGTCTCGGCCAGGCAAGCAGCGGAGAAATCACCCAGATGGAGTGACTCGTTCGTGCTATGGGCCCGAGAGTCGGGATCACCGACGGCGGTGATCAAAATCGTTGCGTCGGGATACGCCTTGCCGAAGTCGGAGACCATGGGAATGGTGCCGCCCTGCCCGATGAACACCGGCGCGATGCCACCCCAGGCCTGCCTGAACGCGTCGTACGCCGCGTCGGCGTACCGGCCGGTGAAGTCCACGACCGACCCGTCACCGGTGTCGCCACCAACCATCGTCAGCTGCGCACCCCACGGCACATGATCTTGAAGGTGTTTGATCAAGGCAGCTAATGCTCGGGATGGGTCGTCACCTGGTGCAACTCGCAGGCTGACCTTGGCCCGCACGGCGGGAAGCAAGGTATTGGAGGCCTGAGCAACCGTCGGTGCATCAAGAGCGATCACCGAGATGGCTGGCTTACACCACAGGCGCTCGACGATCGACCCGCTGCCGATCCACTTCACACCGTCGAGAATTCCGGATTCGGAACGCAACCGCTCAGCCGGATACTCCAGCTGCGGAGCCGCAGCAGTGGTCAGCCCAGCAACGGCTACGTTTCCTTGATCATCATGCAGCGTCGCCAGCAACCGGCAGAGCGCCGTCAGGGCATCCGGCACCACCCCGCCGTACGCGCCGGAATGCAGCCCATGATCAAGGGTGCGAAGCTCAACGATGCATTCCGCAATCCCACGCAGCGAGGTGGTAAAGGCCGGGTGCCCGACCGCCCAGTTCACCGAGTCGGCAATAACAAAGACATCGGCCGCAAGCTCCTTGTGGTGCTCCTCGAGAAGCTTCGGCAGAGTCGGCGATCCGACCTCCTCCTCGCCCTCGACAAATACGGTGACGCCGACTGGTGGTTTGCCCTCGAACGCCCGCAGCGCCGCAAGGTGAACGGCGAGCCCGCCCTTGTCATCCGCCGCGCCTCTGCCAAAGAGCCGCCCCTCCAGCTCGGTTGCTACGAAGGGCGGCGTACGCCATGCGGCCGGGTCGCCTTCGGGCTGGACATCGTGATGGGCGTAGAGGCACACGGTGGGCTTACCCTCGGGTGCCGGGAATCGACCAATGACAGCCGGCGCCTCATCCTCTGCGGTGTGGACCATCCGGACGTCGGGGCACCCCAGATCGGTCAAGAGCTGCACAATGTGGTTCGCGCTGCGCTCTACCTCCGGCGTCCTGGCGGCGTCAGCACTCACCGACTCGATCGCGATCAACTCTTTTAGATCGGCGAGAACGCTGGGAATCTGGGCCTGGACCTGATCATGGAGAGACATGGCCTGAGCCTACGGGGAACCAAGCCCCCCTCCTTGGCGGCCCTATACCCGCACTCCGCATCAGTTGCTGGGTCTCCGCATCAGCTGCAGCTGGTGCGCACCATCTGCAGCTGATGCGAAGTCCTAGCAAGTGATGCGGAGTGTGATCACTGGGCAGCCATGACGGCCGGGACAGTGCCCTGCCAGGCCTCTCGGAGGCGATCAAGCGGCAACGTGAACTGGCCGACCACCTCGATGGTCGCGTCGTCGGAAGGCGTAACCTCACCGAGCTTTGTCAGCTTGACCCCATTGATCTCGCACAATGCGGCTAGATCGCCGGCTGTGCCCTCCTTGATCGACACCAGCACCCGTCCAGCGCTTTCCGAAAACAACCAGACGAACGGATCAGCCTCCGACGGTAGCTCGATGCGTGCCCCCAACCCATGACGCAGCGCCGACTCGACTACCGCCTGGGCTAGCCCACCGTCGGCAAGATCATGAGCGCTGGCCAGCATGCCACGCCGACTCGCCCTGATCATCACCTCGGCTAACGCCTTCTCCTGAGCAAGATCAACCGCTGGCGGCATGCCACCTAGATGATCATGGGAAACCGCTGCCCACGCTGATCCAGCGAGCTCATCACGAGTCTCACCAAGCAGGTAGATCACCTGCCCAGATGCCTGAAAGCCCCCTGGAGTCCGACGAGTCACATCGTCGATGACGCCGAGCACGCCGATCACCGGCGTCGGCAAGATCGGTGTACTGCCGGTTTGGTTGTAGAAGCTGACGTTGCCACCCGTGACCGGCATTCCCAGCTCACGGCAGCCGTCCACCAGCCCGCGCACCGCCTCGCTGAACTGCCACATAATCGCCGGATCTTCCGGCGACCCAAAGTTCAGACAGTCGGTGATCGCCACCGGCTGGGCACCGGTCGTCGCGACATTGCGGTACGCCTCGGCCAGAGCCAGTTGCCCGCCGGCGTACGGGTCAAGCAGGGTAAAACGTCCATTGCAGTCAGTGGCAAGCGCGATCCCCAGGCCGGAGTCCTCGTCGATGCGGAGCATGCCAGCATCGTCGGGCTGTGCGAGCACCGAATTGCCGCGGACGTACCGGTCGTACTGATCGGTGATCCAAGACTTGTCGCAGAGGTTCGGTGAGGCGACCATCCGAAGCAGTGTGTCGAGCAGTTCCTCCCCGTTCGCCGGTCGTGCCAGGTCATCAACTCCATTGGCCTGAACTTGATCTTGCCACTCGGGCCGCTCGTAAGGCCGCTGATAGACCGGCCCCCCGTGAGCCACGGTCCGCGGCGGTACGTCGACAACCGTTTCGCCGTGCCAGTCGATGACCAACCGATCCTCAGCTGTCACCTCGCCGATTACGGTCGCGAGCACATCCCACTTCTCGCAGATCGCCAGGAAGGCATCCACATGATCGGGTTCGACGATCGCCATCATGCGTTCCTGGGACTCACTCATCAAGATCTCCTCAGGGCTGAGCGTCGAATCGCGCAGCGGCACTTTATCAAGATCGATATGCATCCCGCCGTCGCCCGCACTGGCCAACTCCGACGTCGCGCACGACAGCCCGGCGCCACCAAGATCTTGAATGCCGGTGATCAGTCCGGCAGCGAAGATCTCCAAGGTGCACTCGATGAGAAGCTTCTCCAGGAACGGATCGCCTACCTGCACGCTGGGCCGCTTGCTGGGCTTGGTTTGGGCGTCGTCAAAGGCTTCGGAGGCCAGCACGCTGACTCCGCCGATCCCGTCCGGTCCGGTCGAGGCGCCGTACAAGATCACCTTGTTGCCGGCGCCGGTGGCCCTGGCGAGGTGCAGGTCTTCGTGCCGCAGCACCCCGACGCATAACGCGTTGACCAGCGGATTGCCGAGGTAGGTACGGTCGAAGGCCACCTCACCGCCGATGTTCGGCAATCCGAGGCAGTTGCCGTAACCGCCGATTCCGGCAACGACACCCGGCAGCACCCGGGCCGTGTCAGGTTCGTCCAGTGGCCCGAAACGCAGCGAATCCATCACGCCGATGGGACGGGCGCCCATTGCCAAGATGTCGCGCACGATGCCGCCGACGCCGGTGGCAGCGCCCTGGTACGGCTCGACGTAGCTGGGATGGTTGTGCGACTCGATCTTGAAGGTGACGGCATAGCCCTGCCCGATATCGACGACACCCGCGTTCTCCCCGATTCCAGCAAGCAGCTTGCCGATTGGGGTCTCCTGCGGGACGTCGAAGAACTGCCGCAGATGCACCTTGGAGGACTTGTACGAGCAGTGCTCGGACCACATGACGGAGTACATCGCCAGCTCCGATGAAGTCGGCCGGCGGTCCAGGATCTCCTTGATCCGGGCGTATTCGCCCTCCTTGAGCCCCAGCTCAGCCCATGGCTGTGACTGGTCCGGGGTTTGGGTCGCATTGGCGACGGTGTCTGCCACGGTCGCCACGCTACCGGTGCTCAGCCATCAAGCTGCCAACCGTCCAATCGTTACGTTCGGCCCAGTCGAAGAAGAACCAACCCAGCGTCACAGTGATCTGCGCCGTCACCGTGAGCCAGACGAAGATTCCACCGTCGTTCAGCAAGGTGCCCAAGATGGCGACAATAAGCGCGGCAATGACGGTGCTGCGCGCGGTCGTGAACTCAGAAGAGATGCGCGGGAGCACGTACTTGAAGATCGCGATCCATAGGGCGACACCGATCACCAGCGAAGCAATACCAACAATGGAGAAGATCGTCTCGGCCGAGGCGGCAGCCTTGCGGCTGATCACCTCAAGGGCATCTCCGTCGATGATTCGCTGCACAAAGTTGCCGAGATGGGTACGTCCATCCGGCCCGCGGCGCCAATCGAGTACCGAGATCACCCCAACTGCGAGCACCGCCGCGCCGCCGATCGCTAGCAGCTTCGGCCACGTGATCTTGATACCGGACAGTGCCAACATCAGCCACAGCACCGCGGGCGTTAGCGCGATGACGCCGCCGAAGTCGCTGCCCATGGATGGCCAGCCTTCGCAGATCACGATGCCGAAGCCGATCACTCCAACGGCCATCACGACCGCGCCGCGTCGGTCCGCCGCCAGGTACCGATGGGCGATGTAACCGGCCAGGAGGAGACCAGCGCTGGCGTACGCCGCAAAGGTGACGTTGCCGAAGCCGTACCAGCGCAAGCCGAAGATCGGCCGCGAGTTGATCAGCGAGCCCGGCTGCATCACCGCCCCCAGTGCGGCGTCGATGGTGAATGCCGCCACGCTGATCGCCGTCGCAGCGATGATGTTGGGTACCTGGGCGATGCGGCCTGTCAGCAGCGCGAGTGCCGTCAAGATTACGAACCAAGCAGTCACAAGGATACTGACGAAGAGCCCCGGCGAGCTGCTGTACTGCCACGGCAACGCCCCGGTAAGCATCATCGAAGCAGCCAGTACGCCGCCTAGAGTCAAGATCAGTTTCGGTGTCCCGAACTGCCCTCGCAACACCCAGATCACCATGATCACGAAAAGCACGGCACCGATCAGACCGACTGCCAGATAGCCAATAGGCGCCGCATCGGAGAGCGCGGCAACCGAGGAGATCTTGGCGTCGATGTCATCCACTGACAGATCGGTGTTGTAGACCGTGAACGGCGAGCCATCGACAGATACCGCCGATCCCGGACTCCCGAACTCGATCAAGGTGCGAGTCAGGTCGGTCAAGGTCACGATCCCGTCGCGCCGGGTGCTTGCGGAGGTCAGCCAGCCGGGCAGCGTGGTGCCCAGACGGTAGATCACCTGCAAGCTCGGGTCGTCGGAGCCGGCATTCGGTCCCACCCCGGTCACGATCAGGGTGAGGTCCTTGCGCTTGGCCAGCTCGCTGATGATCTGATCCGACAGCGGCCCGGCGTCCGCGATCGTGATCGGGCAGGTCGGTTGCATCCCCCCTGCAACGAACTCTTCCGCAGACTGATATGCCGCGACGCTGCCATCAGGCTTGGCAGCGGCCAGCGCCGCACCCGGTCCCACGGCGGCAACGCATTCGGGGACCGAGCCAGCCAGGGTGCCAAGGTGCGCATCACCACGGCGCGCTGCCGCCGCAGCCTGGCGAGCGGCCCAATCGGTCACCTTCCCGCCTTGCACCTGTGGCGTACACAAGCCGTCCACGGCGGCACGGCGGCCGGCTCCCAATGTCGTCCAGCCTGCGGCCGCGCAGTCCCCGACGTAGCGTGGGCGGATCGAGACCGTGCCAGCCTGGGCATCGCCGAGATGTGAGCCCAGTACGGTCCGATCTGTCGGAGTCAGCTCCGGCCGCCCTGTGACACCGACCGCGACGACCCGATCGGTGAAGATCGCCGACTGTTCGGGCTGGTCTGCCAGGGCATGAATGCCCCGCAGGGCGACGAAGAGTGCCCCCAGTACGACGAGCAGGACGACCCATCCCCAACGACGCAACACTGGCAAACCACGTGGCTCCTCGGTAATGCGGCCACCGGTTGGATGCGCCCGCGGAGAATGCCGGGCGCCGGCGGAATGCTGTCCGGACTTGACTTGTGGTGGCACTAGACCTTGGCGGAGAGGAAGTCGAACACGCTGCTGAAGAAAAGCCGGCCGTCTTGGGTCGGCCCGGTCAATGAATCGACATTGTGCTCGGGATGCGGCATCAGGCCGACGACATTTCCGCGTTCGTTGCAGATGCCCGCGATGTCGTGGAATGAGCCGTTGGGATTGCCATTGACGTAGCGGAAAATCACCCGCCCCTGGTCCTCGAGGCGCCGCAGCGTCTCCTCGTCGGCGACGTAGCCGCCCTCACCGTTCTTGAGTACGAGGTTGATCATCTGACCGCGAGTGAAATCGGAGGTCCAGGTCGTATCAACCGACTCCACTTGAAGATCTTGATCCTTGCAAACGAAGACCCGTACGTCATTACGGATCAATGCACCGGGCAGCAGGTGCGCCTCGCAGAGGATTTGGAAGCCATTGCAGATCCCAAGTGTCGGCATTCCGGCCTCAGCGGCTTTGATCACCTCAGCCATAACGGGCGCGAATCGTGATATCGCGCCGCAGCGCAAATAGTCCCCATAAGAAAATCCGCCGGGCAAGATGACTGCCTCGACATCGTCGAGCGTGTCATTGGCATGCCACAGCGACACCGGCTCGCCACCGCACAGCCGGATCGCGCGCAGCGCGTCCTGATCGTCGAGGGAGCCGGGGAAAGTGACGACCCCGATTTTTGGGCCTATCTTCGGACCCATCAGCCCGCCTGGCTTGCGAGCTCGCCCTCATCGGCGGGTTCGGCCTCGTCGGGTTGCTCCGATGGTTCGGCGTCGGGCTCTTCTTCCGGTGATTCCGGCTCCGCCTCGACTCGCACATTGAAGGTCTCGATGACGGTGTTCGCCAGCAATGTCTCCGCAGCCCGACGCACCTCGGCCAGCAGCTCCTCGGTGATCTCGCCGTCGAGCTCGATCTCGAACCGCTTGCCCTGGCGCACGGACATGCCGGCAAATCCCAACCGCCCCAGCGCACCGGTCACAGCCTTACCCTGCGGGTCCAGGATCTCCGGCTTCGGCATTACGTCGACTACCACTCGAGGCATGCCGGGGAGTCTAACCCGAGCTCGCCAGCGTCAGGCCACGTCGCGGCGTGCGGCCGCGAGCAATCCGGCAAGCGCGGGCAGCAGGCACCACGCCGCGAGGATCATTCCGGCCAGCCACCACGGCGTCGGGTGCTGCGCGGCGAATAGCACCGGCGAGGTGATCTCCAGCATGGAGTTGGTCGCTCCGCTGGGCATCACATTGAGTAGCTGATCCCACCGCTTCAGGAAGAACACCACCGAAACGATTGGCTCCAGCAAGAAGCCGAGAATGATCCCGACCGCCAGAGCAACCAGCATGTTCTTGATCAAGATACCGAGGCCCATTCCGATCATGGTCCAAAGAGCGATCGAGCAGATGCCAAGAATGATCGAGCGCCAAGTGCCGGGCTGATCAAGCAGGAAGGACCCGTTGTTGGCCACCACAAAGGGAACCGCGACGAGCATGCCGGCGGCAACGCTGGTAATCCCATAGATCACGCCGAAGATCAACAACGCGCCAGCTTTGCCGAGCAGCATCCGCACTCGTCGAGGGATGGCCAGGTAACTGGAGGCCAGTGTGCCGTACCGGTATTCGCTACCGATGGCGACGATGCCGACCACCATGGCGAGGATCCGGGACAGTACGTTGCCGCCGTTGTAGATGCTGCGGATGATGCCCGGATCGGCGAATGGCGTGCCGGCCACTCCGGCCTTGGTCTGCAGCGATGCAACCACGGCCGGCAGCGCTGCATAGCCCGCACTGAGCAGGAAGATGCAGATCAGTGCAATCCACCACAGCCTGGTGGTAGTGATTCTGCGGAGTTCCGCATGCAGCGCGCCGCTCATCTGGAATCTTTGAGCCTCATCTGGACTCTTCGAGCATGGAGAAGAACTCCTGCTCGAGATCGCGCCTTTCGGTAATGAGTTCATTGACTGCAACGCCAGAACTGAAGAGCACCGAGCCGACCTGGCTGACGTCATGGCTCGGGATGCGCAGGTAGCTGCCGCGCTCGTCGGCGGCCGTTTGCACGTCAGCCCCAATCCCAGCAAGCGCGTGCAACGCCGCCCGCATATCGGGCACCCGTGCCAGCGTTGTGCCCTCCCCGAGATTGAGGTGCGACATCGGCATCGCTGCCAGCAACCTGCCTCTGTCGATCACGACGATGTCGTCCGCAGTGGCCTCAATCTCATTCAGCAAATGTGATGAGATCAAGACCGCCCGGCCGCGAGCCGCGAAATCCCGCAGGAACTCGCGGAGCCATCGGATGCCTTCCGGGTCCAAGCCGTTCGCGGGCTCGTCCAAGATCAAATACTCCGGATTCCCGAGCACCGCAGCCGCCAACGCGAGTCGCTGCCGCATGCCCGTTGAGTACTCCCCCACGGGCTGCCGCGCCACGTCGCCCAGCCCGACGGCATCGAGGAGCTTATCGACGCGGCGATCACTGGCTCCTGCCGTAGGTGCGAGCACGCGCAGGTGATTGCGACCACTCCGAGCGGGGTGGAAGCTAGCATCCAGTACGCATCCGACGGTCCGCTGCGGATGGGGCAGCTCGGCGTACTCCAGACCGCCGAAGGTGGCCGTACCGGTCGTCGGCGTTGTCAAGCCGACGAGAATCCGCATTGTGGTGGTCTTGCCCGCACCGTTCGGTCCCAGGAATCCGGTGACCCGTCCCGGCTGCACGACAAAGCTCAGGTCGCGTACGGCGAGCCGCCCGTTGTAGCTCTTGATCAACCGGTCGACAATGATCGGAGGTACCTCATGACGAAGTCTCGATCGTGTCGCGTGGGCTCGGCGTCCGGCTACCGGAGCTGTCTGGCGAGGCGTCGGTTGGTGTGACATGCGTGGCTTCGGCCGCTCAGGCAGTTCGGCCGCTCGAGCGGCTGGCCTTGGCTGCGGTCGCGGAGCCGGCGGTGGCGGAGCGTACGCGGTCTCGACCGGCAGCTCCCTCCGGGCCGGTGAGGTCAGTGTCGGTATGGGCGTGGCCGATGGGACCGGCGGCACGGTGATCGGCGGTGGTGGTAAGGGCGCCGGTGGTGGCTGGAGCGGGGCCCTTACTGCTTGCGGCAATGGCTCCATCGCACGCCTGCCGATGCCTGCTTCGGTCGCCGTTGATTTCTCTTCATCGGCATCAAGGGACAACGGCTCGGCGAACAACGCGCGCCGCGGGCGAGGCGAATCATCGCCGCGGCGTGGCTGCGGTGCAGGATCAATCGTTGTCGTAGGCTCAAGGATCCGCGAGGCCCGCGCCGGACCTACCACCATTGGGTCAACCTCATCGGCCGGGGTAAAGCCGCACGACCGCCTTGCAACATACGACTCAACGTCTTCGGGCTCGTCAAAAAGCGCTCGCCGGGGGAAGTCCACCGGGACATACTGTCAGTGATCGGCGGGTCGCGTTGCCAAAAGCGAAGTGTCGTTTGTCAACCTTTGGTTACAGCCAGGCGATCTGTCTCAGGGAAGCCATGTCTTGGGCCCTGAGGATGACCCGGAGCAGGCCAGCAATCTGGCTGTTAGTCACGAATTGATGACGCAAAGTGGAAGTACCCCGAAAGTTCTGAATAGTCCAGGAAGGACAAAATCCACATGACGCTCTACCGCCCTCATGACGACCGGATCATCGCGGGCGTGTGCTCCGGAATCGCTCGTCGATTCAATCTCGATCCCACGATCGTCCGCATTCTGTTTGTGGCCAGCCTGTTTCTTCCCGGGCCGCAGATCCTGATCTACCTCGCTGCCTGGCTGTTGATGCCGGACGAGAGCTCAATCGTCGCTTGATCCCCCACCGCCGAGAGGCCCCTCAGTCAGTTTCGACTGAGGGGCCTTTTGATTTCCGGACTCACGGCACGCCGTACAGGGTGCGCACGATGTCCTCAATCGCCGGCTCTTCAAGCGTCAGATCGATCACTTCCGTCTTCCCGCTCACCTCGGCCAAGACCCGAGCAGCGGTGGTGTGCTGCGGGCTGAATGCAAGCCGCTGCCGCTGGCCGTTGAGCTCGCTACCGATATGCGTCGCGCTCGCCACACGAAGATCCGGGCTCGGTTCCGGCAGATCGACGACGAGCACCCGCTGTAGCGCGACGCGGGCCGCGAGATTGGCCAGCGTGCCGTCGAAAACCAGCCGGCCGTGGTCGACGACAAGCACCCGCTCACAGAGCCGTTCGATGTCACCCATGTCATGAGTGGTCAGCAGCAGGGTCGTGCCGAACTCGGCGCGCTCAGCCAGCAGGAAGTGGCGCAACCGCTCTTTGCTGATCATGTCCAGCCCAATCGTGGGCTCGTCGAGGACGAGCAGCCGCGGCCGGTGGACCAAGGCGGCTGCGACCTCGCCCCGCATTCGCTCGCCCAGGGAGAGCTGGCGTACCGGAACATCCAGCAGATGGGCCAAGCCGAGGCGCTCCACCAGGTGCTCAGTTCTGATCGCGGCGTCGAGGTTTGCCATCCGATGAATCGCACCGAGGATGCGGAAAGAGTCCCGCAGCGGCAGATCCCACCACAGCTGAGTGCGTTGCCCGAAGACCACCCCGATCTCGCGAGCGAGCAGCCGCCGCTGAGGTACTGGGTCGTAGCCGCAGGTACGCACCCGACCGCTGGTCGGAACCAGGATTCCGGTCAGCATCTTGATCGTGGTGGATTTTCCAGCCCCATTGGCTCCGATGTAGCCGACCGCTTCGCCGGACCTGATCGATGCGCTAATGCCGTCGACGGCGTGCACGACCCTGGTACGCCGGCGCACCCGCCCAGCCTTTTGCCGCACGACGAAGGAGCGTCGCAGGTCCTCGAACGCGATAATCGGTTCTTCGCTAACGTTAGCCACCAGCCCCGGTGAACCGTCGAATCCCAGCCCGCCAGGCGAGGCAGGCCAATAGCCACGCCCAGGCGGCGAAGAGCGGCGCGAACCAGCCGAGCCAGGCGGGCAGGAACTCGGCCCCGGGCAGACCCATGATCAATAGTGCCGGTAGGTACGCGGTCACTGTTGCCGGAAAGACGAAGGTGAAGAGCACTCGAAGGGGTGCGATCAAGACGCTACCGGGGAGGTGGCCGGCGTAACCGCCTCCGTATACAAACGCGGCAGTGAATTCCTCCCCACTGATCAGGAAGAACTGGAGTCCCCCAGCCGTCACGAAGAAAGCCGCGTAAATGGCGGCACCGGTGAACGGGGTGATCAACAGCAAATAGACCGTGGCAGGCGTGTACTGCAGATCGAGGCCGGGCAGCACGACCATAATGATCACCACGCTAATCACCGCCCGTCCTAGGCGGCGCAGCTGAAAGTCAGAGGTAATCAGCTGCAGCATTAGCGGCATCGGCCGGACAAGCATCACCTCAAGGCGACCCAGGCGCAGGTAGCTAGGCATGGTATCCAGTTGTCCGAACACCAGATCAGCCAACGCAAACGCTGCGTTCGCGAGCGCGTAAACCAGCGCTGCCTGCCGCAAGTTGAGACCGCCGAAGACTGGAACGTTCGCCAAGATCACATACAGCTCGACGAACTCGATCACGCCGACCGCGATCGAGGTGGTCGCATTGAGCCAGAAGCTGGTTCGGTAGGCCAGCTGGCTGCGAATCCGCGAGCCAATGATGGTTCTATACACATGACCCCCCGGGATCGCGCGCCGCCGTGCTGAGGAGGAGTGAGGGGACACGCTTTTTCGTCCCCGAGCGACGACGAAGTAGGCGGCCTCCAAAGCGCGATCCGCGCCGAGCGAGCTTGGCGAGCGAGGCAATAAAATCGCGCGCCGCACTGCTGAACTTAACCACCCTGCACCACCAAACGCTGTGCTGCCCGCCACTGCACCATCCGAGCCAAGCCCACCAAGAAGACGAGCCAGGCGACCTGGCTGCCCACCACCGCGACGGCGGCAGCGTCGAGTGCATAGCCAGACAGCACGTCGATCGGCGATTGCAGCATGGACGGAAACGGCGTGGCGTAGGCGATGATCCGCAGCCACTCGGGGAAGAGGTGGACCGGAACCAGGAGTCCGCACAGCGAGCTGCCCACAACGATGTAGAGGCCGACGAAGCCGCGCACGTCGAGCGTCCAGAATGCGATCAGGTTCACCAGAAACCGTACTGTGAAACTGATCGAGACCGCCAAAATGAGGCTGACCAGACCGAGCGGGTACGCCGTCCAGGATTGCGGGAGCGCAAAGCCAATCGTCACGGCGCCAATGAACAGCGGCGGTAGCCCGCGCGCCAGCAGTTGGAGACTAGCCCGACCCAAGTCGCGCGCCCACCAAGCGAGCTGAAGGTCGACAGGCCGCGCGAAGTCCACGGCGATATCACCGGTGCTGACCCGCTCGGAGATCTCGGTCCAGCTCAAGATCGCGACTGGCGCCAGCAGCGCTTGGCCTAACCAGACGTAGGTCGATGCCGATTGCTCGTCATACCCGGCCAGCATGCCACCGGCCTCGGAGATCGCCGCGAACAGGATGCTGACTCGAATGAACCCGAATACGGACTGGGTGAACACGCCCGCCAAGATCGCCAGCCGATAGGTGCTGAAGCGCCGGAACTCGGCCGCAGCCAGCAACAGGTACGTGCGCACCGCCGCTTACAACACCGGGCCGGGCCGGTACGCCGCGGCCTCGGGGTGAGCCGCGGCTATCACTTCGATCTGGGTCGCTAGCGCCGCCACTTGCTGGCCAGCCGTTCCAGTCAGCTTGATCGGATCGGCAATCGCTGCCTCCAGTTCGGTGCGAGTTACACCGAGGCGCGCATCTGCAGCCAGCCGATCAAGCAGGTCATTCTCACTGCGACCGGTCTGCCGCATTTCAAGGGCCACCGCAACGGCGTGGTCTCTGATCGCCTCGTGAGCGGCCTCCCGACCTACACCGTGTCGCACCGCGGCAATCAGCACATTCGTCGTGGCAAGGAAGGGCAGGTAGCGCTGCAGCTCAGCATTGATCACTGCTGGAAAGGCGCCAAAATCCTCAAGCACAGTAAGGAACGTTTCGAACAGCCCATCAAGGGCAAAGAAAGAATCCGGAAGAGCAACTCGACGGACGACAGAGCACGAGACGTCGCCCTCGTTCCACTGATCACCTGCTAGCTCGCCGATCATCGATACGTAGCCCCTGATGATCACCGCCAGCCCATTGACGCGCTCGCACGATCGGGGGTTCATCTTGTGCGGCATGGCGCTGGACCCAACCTGACCGGGTTGGAAGCCCTCGGTGACCAGCTCATGGCCCGCCATTAGCCGGATCGAGGTCGCCAGGTTCGAGGGTGCTGCCGCAACCTGCGCCAGCGCAGTGACCACATCGAGGTCCAGGGAGCGGGGATACACCTGGCCGGTACTGACGAGGATCTGCGCAAAGCCCAAATGCTCCGCGATTCGGCGCTCCAGGTCCTCCAGCTTGTCGACGTCGCCGCCAAGCAGGTCAAGCATGTCCTGGCTGGTGCCGACGGGACCCTTCATCCCCCGGAGTGGATAGCGGTTGATCAGCTCGTCAATGCGCTGGTAGGCCAGGAGCAGCTCGTTTGCCGCCGTCGCGAAACGCTTCCCCAGCGTCGTTACCTGCGCCGCCACGTTGTGGGTACGGCCAGCCATGGCTTGCTCCGCATACTGGGTGGCCAATTGCGCCAGCTGGACCAAGGTCGCGATCACCCGACACCGGATGATCTTGAGTGCGGAGAGGATCTGCAGCTGCTCGACGTTCTCCGTGAGGTCGCGAGAGGTCATGCCCTTGTGGACGTGCTCAAAACCGGCCAGGGCGTTGAACTCCTCAATTCGCGCCTTGACGTCATGCCGGGTTATCTTTTCCCGCTCGGCGATGCCTGCCAGATCGACCTGTTCGACGACGCCCTGGTACGCCTTGATCACGACAGCGGCATCCTCACCGCCGAAGTCCACACCAAGATCACGCTGCGCCTGGAGCACGGCGACCCAAAGCCGTCGTTCAGCCATGATTTTGCTCTCCGCCGACCAGACCTCACGCATCTCGGCAGAGGCATAACGGTTGGCCAGTACGTTGCCGATCGGCACGCTTCAGCCCACCGCTAGGCGCGCAGCCGCTTCCGCGATGTCGCGGCGATAGAAGGAGCCGTCCAGCTCAATGTTGCCGATCGATTCGTACGCGTGCCCACGCGCTGCCTCGAGATCCTCAGCAAGCCCCACGACGGCAAGCACCCGCCCGCCGGCGCTGATCAGGTTGCCCTGCCGATCTCGAGCGGTCCCAGCGTGGATGATCATGCTGCCGTTCCGGCTCGCCGCCTCGAGGCCGGTGATCAGGCCGCCGGTGGTGGGCGTTCCGGGATAGCCCTGCGCGGCCAAAACGACGCACACCGCGGCGCCGCTCCCCCACTCCAGCTCAGGATGCGCAGCAAGATCACCAGTAGCTGCTGCGTAGAGCACCTCACCGAGCGGCGTAGCAAGACGAGCAAGCAAAGGCTGGGTCTCCGGGTCACCGAAGCGGGCATTGAACTCGACCACCCGAACACCCGTGGAGGTCAGCGCCAGGCCGGCGTACAGCAGTCCGCTGAAGGGTGTGCCGCGGCGCGCCATTTCGTCGATGGTGGGCTGCAGCACCGTCTGGGTAACCTCCTCAGCAAGATCATCAGGCGCCCACGGCAGCGGCGTGTAGGCGCCCATGCCGCCGGTGTTGGGGCCCGTATCCCCATCCCCGACACGCTTGAAGTCCTGCGCCGGCTGCAGAGCGCGTAGGGTGCGACCGTCGGTGACCCCGAACAGACTCACTTCCGGCCCGTCGAGGAATTCCTCGATCACTACCCGGCCAGACTTCAGAGCATGATCAACAGCGACCTGTCGATCATTGGTCACGACGACGCCTTTGCCCGCCGCCAGCCCATCGGCCTTGACAACGTAGGGCGGCCCGAGCGTGCTGAGCGCTCGATCAACTTGAAATGGCGTTAGGCATCGATAAGCGGGAGCCGTGCGTACACCGGCCGCGGCCATCACCTCCTTGGCGAAGGCCTTACTGCCTTCCAGCTGCGCAGCGGCCGCCGATGGACCGAAGCAAGCGACGCCACGCGCGCGTACGGCATCAGCGACACCTGCCACCAATGGCGCCTCAGGTCCGACAACGACAAGATCAACTCCGAGCCGGGCGGTCAGATTTGCTACTGCATCGCCGTCGAGGGGGTCGATGGAGTGATTGGTGCCCACTTCAGCCGTCCCGGGGTTCCCGGGCGCGGCATGCAACTCGACCACCGCCGGATCTCGGCTGAGGGCGGAACTAAGCGCATGTTCACGTCCCCCTGAGCCAATCACCAGCACCCGTAGCTGACTCACCACGTGCCAAGAGCCTACATAGGAGTCGAGTAGCGTTTCTCTCCGTGGCTGATCCCAGCTTCCCCACCCTGCACATCCGGCCACCTCGGGGATGGATGAACGACCCGAACGGTCTGAGCCGGATCGACGGCCGCTATCACGTCTTCTTTCAATACAACCCGTTAGCTCCAGTGTTCGGGGCCATGCACTGGGGTCACGTCAGCTCGACCGATCTGCTGCATTGGCAGGAACACCCGATCGCGCTGGCGCCGCGGCCCGGACATGTTGATCAGGCCGGATGCTGGAGCGGGTGCATAGTCGACGACGGCGGCGTACCGACGGCCGTCTACACCGCCAATTCGGACCACCCCAGAAACGCTGTCGTGGCACTCGCGACATCCGATCGATCCATGATCGCCTGGCGGCAAGCCGACTCTCCGGTATCAGGCATCTCGGAATCCTCAGGCACCGACGAGGTGCGCGACCCGTTCATCTTCGTCCATGAAGGCCATCGGTACGCCGTACAAGGTGCCGGGCAACCATCCGGGAGGCCGCGGCTGGAGTTGTACGGCTGCGACGACCTGAGTCACTGGACCGAGCTCGGAACCTTGCTGGCCATCGACGACCGCATCGCCAGCGAGGTCGCCTCGGCAAACATCTGGGAGTGCCCGAATCTGGTGCGGGTCGACGGTCAGTGGGTGCTGCTGCTCTCGCTGTATCAGCTGACCGCTCGCTCCCATCTGGTCGGCGTGCGATACCTGCTTGGTGATCTGGTGGCCACCGGTCAGGGATGGACGTTCAAGGTGACCTCCGGCGGCGTGCTGGACGACGGTCCCGCCTTCTACGCTCCGCAGGTGTTGGCTGAGCCGGGCCGAACGCTGCTGTGGGGTTGGGCCAGGGAACTGGGTCGCACAGAGGACCAGATTGCAGCGGCTGGCTGGGCGGGCGTATTGACCTTTCCGCGCGAGCTCTCCGTGAGCGACGGCGCTCTCTCGGTGCGGCCCGCAGCGGAGCTTGCAGGGCTGCGGCGGGAGAAAATGGCCGTCCGCTCAGGTATGCCGTTCCAGGCGCCCGCTTTCGAGCTCGTTGCAAATGGCTCTGTGACTCTGCGCCTGATTGACGGCGATACGGATGCCTTGGTGTATTCAGCAGAGGCCAGGCCAGCCGATCCAGCAAGGATCCTGGTCGACGGCAGCATGGTGGAGGCCTTTCATCGCGGAGCAAGCTGCACCACGCGCGCATACCCAACCCTCGGCAGCAGCTGGTTGGTAGAGGGCGCTGTCACCGCTTATCGGCTGGCCGACAGGGTCGACGGTTCTGCGGCCCGGGACCGATAACGGACTGTCGCGCCATTGCTGAGCAGCCGAAGGTGAGTTGCTCAGCCGACTGATCGCCGTCGTCTTCGCAACGCTGCAGCGTCAGCATGACGGCCTTTTCGGCGATTGCGCGGTCGGGACGCTCGATCGTGGTCAGGCGCGGAACGAGCTGTGAGGCGAGTTGCTCGCCGTCCTCCAGGCTGACGAGCGACAGATCGTTCGGGACGGCGACCCTGAGGTTCGCGGCGGCCAACGCCGCGCCAGCGGCTAACCGTTCGTGGAGGCAGATCAATCCCGTCGGGGCACCTGGGCCGAGCAGCAGCGCGCTGGTCGCCTCGAAGCCGCATGTGATGTCGCGATTGGCAACCTTCTGGACTAAGAGGTCGGCATGCCCGGCCGCGGCGGTTGCTTCGACCCCCTGCAACCGGAGGCGACTGTCCAGCGCCTCCAGGGATCCGGCTACCACGCCAATGCGCCGGTGTCCGGCCTTAATCAGGACACGCGCCGCGGCTGCTCCAGCGGCGTACTCATCGGCAACGATGCTTGTCAATCTTCTGGTTGGATCGACGCAGTTGACCAAGATCGTCGGAATCGTCGACATCACGTCCGCGGGCCGATACTCGACGAGATCAGGAGCGATCACCAGCAGCGCATCCACCTGGTGATCATGAAGGGTGGCCAGGGCCCGGCTCTGATGATCACGATCATTGGCGGTATCCATGAAGATCAACAGATAGCCCTCAGCCGTCGCCTTTTCCAGCGCGGCGTGCAGCATCGGCACCGAGAATCCACTTTTGCCCGGCCACGTCAGTACGCCAATAGTACGGGTCCGCTGGCTGCGCAGGCTGAGGGCAACGGCATTGGGGGTGTAGTTCAAGCGGCGGGCTGCCTCGATGATCGCCTGCTGCTTGTCCCGCGCGATGTGGCCCTGTGCCCGGCCATTGAGAACGAGCGAGACTGCGCTTCGGGACACACCGGCAAGATCAGCTACGTCCTGTGCAGTCGCTTTATGTGCCACCGTCTTACCGCCCCCCTCGCGCGCACCAGCTTCACAACCACCATATGCAGCTTCAGATGACGCATTGACTTCCGTTTTCTCCGCACAAGGTCGCATGTGGAGCTGGACTTGGAAGAAATCAACCCCATTCGTGGCCCTGTGCGGAGAAACGCGTGAAGAGGGCGTGGCAGCCTAGCCGGCAGCGGCAGCCTGAGCCTTGCGAGCAGCGTCAAACGGCGCGCGATCAAAGATGAACAGACTGCGAATGATCTTGCCATCCTTGACGGTGACGCATTCGGCGCCAGGAGCGCTCTTCACGGGCACTGTCTCGGTGTCGTACATCACCACGGCCTGCTCGTCATCACCAAAGGCTGCGACGAGCTCTGAGGCGGTGAGGATCTGCACGAACGGACCCATGAAGTTCCGGTACGCCGCCGCGCCTTCCAGCCGCCCGGCTGGCGCATCGCAGACGATGTCGTCGGCAATGTAGGTCATCGCTGTGTCCAGATCGTGGCTCGTCCAGGCGCGGTAGTAAGCCAGCACGACATCGAGTGCGGGGCTGGTGGCTTCGGTCATCATGTTCTCCTTGTGTCGTCGGGCGATCGGGAATCGATCTGGTTCCCTGCCTGTGTAGACACCGCTACGACCGCAAACGGAACGCCGCTGGCATGCTGAGAAGCGTGGGGCAGACAGCGCTCGAACGAGCAGCATTGGAGCGCGTACGCACTGGGGATGAGCAGGCGTTTCAGGAGGCCATTGACCCGTACCGGCGCGAGCTGTTGGCGCACTGCTACCGCATGCTTGGCTCACTGACCGATGCGGAAGACATGTTGCAGGAAACCCTGCTGGCGGCGTGGCGGGGGCTGCCACGGTTCGAAGGGCGTTCGTCGCTTCGGTCGTGGCTGTACCGAATAGCCACGAACACCTGTCTCAACGCCATCCGCTCGACCTCGCGCCGGCCTCCCGTCGAGCCGACGCCGCCATTCCAGCCGCCTGAGCCGACGCAACGTGACGAGATCACCTGGCTCCAGCCGTACCCTGACAGCTTGCTCGAAGGAATCGCCGACACGGAGCCAGGACCGGAAGCTCGCTACAGCCAGCGGGAGGCGATCAGCCTCGCGTTTGTTGCCGGCCTGCAACGCATGCCGCCTCGCCAGGCCGCGACCGTGTTGTTGCGCGATGTTCTCGGCTTTGGCACCGACGAGGTGGCGGCAATGCTCAAAACCAGCCAGACGGCGGTCAAGGGAACGCTGCAGCGCGGGCGGGCCGCGCTGGAGAAGTCGTGGAGCGACGCTGAACATCCATCACCGCGGTCGGCTGCCGAAAGTGATCTTGCGCAGCGCTTCGCCGACGCGTACGTCGCTGCCGACATTGATCGCGTACTCAATCTGCTCACCGACGATGCCTGGTTGTCCATGCCTCCGGCGCCACACCAATATCACGGGCGAGCGGCGGTTCGGTCGTTTCTGCAGGCCAGCTTCGCCTTCCGTGAAGACCGGGAGGTCTATCTGCTCCCCGGCCGCGCCAACGATCAACCTGCCTTTGCCAGCTATCTCAGTGATCAAGAAGAATCGATCGCGCGGCCGGCAGGTTTGTTCGTGCTCACGCTGGCAGCTGATCACATTCACGCCATGACCCGGTTTCACCGTGACGATCTTTATTCCCGGCTGGGATTCCCCGACTTGATCACAACAAATCGTTGATCACGATCGATTGTTCACGAGAGGGGCCGACACCGATGCCGGAGATCCGGGCGCCGCAGAGTTCCTCGATCCGGTTCACGTATATCTGAGTGTTCTTCGGCAAGTCGTCAAACTCACGGCAGCCGCTAATGTCCTCGGTCCAGCCGTCCACCTCTTCATAGATTGGAACGGCATGGTGAAACTCTGATTGCGTCAGCGGCATGGTGTCGTGGCGCCTGCCGTTCACCTGATAGCCGACGCAGATCGGAATCTTCTCCCAGCCCGTCAGCACATCGAGCTTGGTCAAGAACAGGTCGGTAAAGGCGTTGGCGCGGGCGGCCGTCTGCACGACTATTGCGTCGAACCACCCACAGCGGCGCTTACGCCCGGTGGTCGTACCGAACTCGACACCCACCTGCGCCAGCCGTTCACCATCGTCGTCATGTAACTCCGTGGGCATCGGCCCCTCCCCGACGCGGGTGGTGTAGGCCTTCGCGATCCCGACAACTCGATCAATTCGAGTAGGACCGACTCCAGTGCCAACGCAGGCCCCGCCCGCAACTGGATTTGAGGAGGTCACATACGGATAGGTCCCATGATCAACATCGAGGTGATGAGCCTGAGCGCCTTCGAACAGCACTACCTTGCCAAGGTCGAGTGCGTCATTGAGCAACTTGCTGACGTCCACCACATGCGGTCGGATCCACTCCGCATGCGACAGCAGATGCTCGGTGACCTCCTCGGGGTCGATCATCCGCCGGTTGTAGATCTTGACCAGCAGATGGTTCTTCTGCTCAAGTGCCGCCTCCACCTTCTTACGCAGGATCGACTGGTCGAACAAGTCCTGGATGCGTACGCCGATGCGGTTGACTTTGTCCGAGTACGCCGGGCCGACACCACGTCCCGTCGTGCCGATCCGAGCCTTGCCGAGGAATCGCTCCGTGACTTTGTCGATCACCTGGTGGTAGGAGGCGATGATGTGGGCATTCGCTGAAATGACCATATGCGAGGCATCCACCCCACGTTCGGCGAGACCCTCGATTTCGGCGGACAACACGTCGAGGTCGACGACGACTCCGTTGCCGATCACCGGGACGCACTTCGGATTCAGGATTCCGGACGGCAACAGGTGCAGGGCGTAACGCTCGCCATCCACAACGATCGTGTGGCCGGCGTTGTTACCGCCTGAGTACCGTACGCAGTAATCGACGCGATCCCCAAGCTGGTCGGTCGCCTTACCCTTGCCCTCGTCGCCCCACTGGGCACCCATCACCACAATTGCCGGCATGTGATCGCCGCCTTCCCAGCTGCTTACTGCTTAGAGAAAGACCGAAGTCCCCGGGCATTCGCCACAGGGACTCTTGCCACACAACCCTACATCTTCTGGCCTACCGCGCGATCCGGATTAGAGCCAGTCCTTGGCGCGAAAGACGAAATAGAGCACGACACTCGCAATCAGCATGAGCAGCAAATAGACCCAGAACCCGGTAGTGGTGGCCGCCAGCGGGAAGCGCACGTTCATCCCGACAAATCCGGTTACCAGCGTAGGTACGGCGATGATTGCCGCCCACGAGCTGAGCTTCTTCACGATCTGATTCAGCCGCACGTCGGCGAGCGCCAGGCTGGTGTCGAAGATCGATGACAGGGCCTCCCGAAGCGCATCGGCGGCGTTGGCTACTCGGGTGTGGTGCTCAGCGAGGATCCCCCAGTGGCGACCGATCGCGGTGTCTCTCCCCGCCTTGACCTTCCGACCAAGAGGTGGGCTGTCCACGATGTCGGTCATCACCGTACGCATCGGATCGGTCAGCCGGCGCAGTTGCGATAGGGCCGTACGGAGTTTGAAGGCGCGCAGCTGCTCTGACCTGTCTAGCGGCCGCTCCTCGAACAGCACACCGGCCAAAGTGTCGCTGGAGTCCTCGAGCCATTGCAACGCCTCTTCGTAGCTGCTGATCACAGCGGCGATGATCGTCTGGACTGCTGCCTCGATGCCACCCTTTGCGATCACCTCCTGCTTATGTATGAAGAGCTGAGCTGGCTGGAAATCTGGGGTTGGATCCACCAGGCAGATCACTGCCCGATCGGTGGCGATCATGGACACCGGATGCACCATGATCTGGGCTCGTTCCTTATCGACTGAGACGGCGTTAGTTATCACCAGCCGGGCCTGACCCATCGCCTCGAACTTAGCCCGTCTGTCATCGGCCAGCAGATCCTTGATCGCCGGCTCGTCAAGATCAAGAGCATGCGCCACGTGGCGTACCTCTACGGCTCCGTAATCGTGATCTCTCGGCAGCACCCACCAGGCCGAGGCGTCAGAGTGCAACTCCAGTACGTCGCTCAGGTCTTCGCCGGTGAGATCCTCGGCGATGATCTTGTTGCCGGACCACACCCGGCTCAGCGGCGCGGGTCGGTCGGCAACGGCTGTGGACATCCTCGAAGACTAGCCCCGGGTCACTGCCGAAACCTACGTGCACGTAGCTTTCTGACAGACCTGGAGAAAGGATCCAGATGAGGAAGCTGATTGTCAGCACGTTCTTGACTCTCGACGGCGTCATGCAGGCACCGGGCGGACCTGGTGAGGACGACGAGGGCGGCTTCAGCTACGGCGGCTGGTCGGTGAACTACTGGGACGACCTCATGGGACAAGTCATGGGCGAAGCGACCAGCAGGCCGTTCGCGATGGTTCTGGGACGCAAGACCTACGACATCATGTCCGCGTTCTGGCCGAATGCTCCCGAGGATGCCGGTGGCAAGGTGTTCAATGAGGCCACCAAGTACGTCGCCTCTCGCGGCCGTCCGACGCTGGAGTGGAGCAACTCGGTGCTGATCGAGGGCGACGCGGGCGACGGCCTGGCGGTGCTCAAGCAGGAGGATGGGCCGGAGCTGCAGGTGCATGGCAGCAGCAACCTGATCCAGACTCTGCTACGCAACAACCTCGTTGATGAGTACCGGCTCTGGGTATTCCCGGTCGTCATCGGATCGGGCAAGCGCCTGTTCGCCGACGGCGCCATCCCGGCGGGGCTGCGTCTGGTGGACAGCAAGGTCTCCAGCACCGGCGTGATGATGGGCACGTACGAGCCGGCCGGCGAGATCGTCACCGGATCGTTCTAGGAGATGTGAGCTCTCACTTCAGGTGCTGGTTGAACCAGTCGAGTACGTCCTGCCATGCCTGCTGGGCGGCCCCAGGGTTGTAGCGCTGGCCGGTGTCATTGAAGAACGCGTGGCCGGCACCAGGGAAGGTGCGAACCTCGTACGTCAACCCCGCCGCCTTGAGCGCCGCCTCAGCCCGCTCCCGACTGGCGTTCACCCGTTCATCCTGCTCGCCGTATATCGCATAGACGGCCGCCCTGGCCTGACTGAAATCGGGATTCTCCGGGGCCGGGCCGTAGAACGGGACAGCGGCCGCCAGACGCTGTTCGCCCGCTTGCAGCAGATTCCACGTCATGCCACCGCCGAAGCAGAACCCGACCACTCCGACCTTCGCGTCCGGCACTCGCCGCTCCAGCTCATCGACACCAGCCTTGAGATCAGCAACCAGCTGCTCGGGCGGGGTGTTAGCCAGCGTCGTGGGTGCTGCCGCGGGATCGCCCAGTTGCGCCGTTCCACCTTGCGCGGAAAGCAGGTCGACGCACAGCGCCGAGTAGGACGCGCCTGCGAACCGTCCGACGAGATCGAAGAAGTGCGGAGTCAGGCCGCGGTTTTCATGGATGACGAGTACGGCGCCCTTTGGGTCGCTCGCCGCAGCCCAGGCGGCCTGTAGCTCACCGGCCGGGCCCGCGAAGCGTACGCCTTCACCGGGCTTGGTGGTCTCGGTACGCCCCGGAGCGGACGGTGTTGAAGCCGCCGCGGTCGAGGTGGCTCCAGCCGATCCTGGCTGCCCTCCGCCACCATCCCCACAAGCGGCCAGCAGCGCCGTCGCGCTGCTGACGCTCAGGCCAAGAAGCCCCAACCGGCGCAGCGCCTCCCGCCGACTGAGCAGTCCATCCACAAAATCCTCCGCCACCTCACCAACGAGGTAATTGCGCAACGCCATGCCAACCTCCCTTTGTACCTGAAACGATCGCCTGTCAGCGAATGTGCCTACTGCTAAAGGACGCGGCTCCAGAGACGAAGGTTCGAGCAGCCTCTTGGGCTCGCTTCTTCACGGGTGTAGGCGAAACCGTCGGCGAGGCCTGGGTAGGAGCCCAGAATTGGTACGAGACCGACCTGGTTCCGTCCAAAGGTCCAGGCCCGCGAGGACCCGCCGCGCGGACGTCTCTGAAAAAGCAAGTACGCCTGTGCAAAGCGAAGGCCGGCTGCCTGGCCCTGTGCCAAAAGCTAAGAACGTTTGAAACGGAAACGCCGCAAAACCGTACACGACCACCGAGCCCCAACCACGAACTTTTGGCACAGGGCCGGGCAGCCGACCTTCGCCGGGATTGGAGCGGTGACGGATTACTTGTTCAGAGACGTACCAGCAGAGCGCAGGTCCTCGCAGGCCTCGACCACGCGCTTGCTCATGCCCGCCTCAGCGAGCTTCCCCC